>Ga0194037_1000030_pt1 | contig 100182 bp, 82 predicted proteins | sample JunL306m_MetaG_FD_148653 | JGI IMG/M metagenome (GOLD analysis project Ga0194037, IMG submission 148653) | Anoxic zone freshwater microbial communities from boreal shield lake in IISD Experimental Lakes Area, Ontario, Canada - Jun2016-L304-6m | ecosystem: Environmental > Aquatic > Freshwater >...
GTCGCCCCACTGCCAGGCGTACCACGATGCACGCTTGCCGACGAAAGGTTCAATTGTCGAATCGCCGCTGTAGAAGCCATCCGGTACCGGATTTACGTAGTAGAGCTGACGGGCCAGCGTAGTCCAGATGGCGATATTATTGGCTGTACCATCTGCAAGCCACCCCGCTTCCCCTTCATGATTGCCATTGACCAGAAAGAGCGGCGCCGCACGGGCGACGATTCCGAAATTGGCCCGCTCATAGCGATAGCGGGCGTTCACCGTAGTCTGATCAGGCGCCATCTGAACTGTTGAGGTCAGCGGTTCGGAATGTTTCTCGCACATGAACGTATCTCCCAGGTCAATATGGAAATCGGGAGTGTCGGTAAGTACGTTGCCAAGAGTCCTGCGGTACTGGTCCAGATTCGAGTTCTCATCCAGATGTGAGTCGGCCTGGATGGTGAAGGTGAAGCTGCTTCCAACCGGACGTGCCGTGTGGAAGGTATATTCATCCGTTGAACTGAAGCCGCTCCCGTCAGAAACCTGGAAAAAGAGCCGGTAGTAATAACGGGTGTCCCCTGCGAGCCCTTCCATCGAAAGCAACAGAGGTTTCCCGGCGAAAAGCGCTGCGGGGGCTGTTTGAAGGTCGTAAACACCCTGTGATGTGCCGTACCTTAACAGAACCGTGCCGCTTTGGTCTGACGAAAATACGTTAGCCTTGATGGAGGTCACGGTCGGGGAGCCGAGCACGACGGTTCCATTAAATGGAACGGATGTAACGGCGGTCATGGCAACCATTCCGACATCGGTTGTCTGTCCGGCCTGAACAGTGATATTTACGGTTGTTCCCTGATACGTTACCATCCCCGAGACGTCCAGTCCCTGGGCTGTCAATGTCCGTCCCGTTCCGGCCGGAATCCCCTCAATGGTGCCGGTTCCGGAGGCAGCCGTGAAATCCTTTTGAAGCGCAGGAGTGATGCCGGAGCCGGAGACAATGATACGCACAGTGGCTACTCCTGCGGGAGCGGATGTAACCGTCTTGGCAGTGACTTTCGATGTCGAACCCCAATCCAGTTTCACGGCGATAGTGCCGGTTCCGGCTTCTGCGGTTATAACTCCGCTTCCCTGGTTGCTTGATCCGCCTGAACTGCATCCTGCGATCAAAGTGACCAGGATGACGGCAAGGAATGTTTTCATTATGCCGATAAGACGAAATGTCAAGACAGGCACCTGATTTTTCTACTTATTGGATCTGGCAAGGCGCCAATACATAGCAACCGCGACCCTTTTGTTTAGCCTCGTACATGGCTTTGTCAGCCGCCGCCAGCAATTGATCCGGGCTGCAATCGCCATTGCGGATTGCAACTCCTATGGATACGCCAAGATTACAGTTTGCTCCTTGCAGACACAAGGGTTCCGCAACGTAGTCAATACATTTCTGAGCCAGAGAACAAACCCTGCTTTCTGTTGACTCTTCAACATCGGTTACCAGAAGCACAAATTCATCACCACCTAAACGTGAGAGTGTGTCGGAATGGCGGACTGTCAGTAATAGACGACGGGTTATTTCCTTCAAAGCCTCATCGCCTGTTTTGTGACCCATGGTATCGTTAACCAGTTTAAATCCGTCCAAGTCTAAAAACAGTGCAGCAACCCTGGTGGAGTTTCGCTTCGCACGCGCCAGCGCCTGTTGCATATGTTCAACGAGCAGCCTGCGGTTGGGCAGACCGGTAAGTGTGTCATGAAGCGCCAGGCGCTCCAGTTCGGCCTGGTTACTCTTAAGCTTGACCAGCATCAGATTGAAAACATCTATCAGTTCAACAAATTCACGGTCTTCTCCTTGAACCAGAATTTGTTGGTTAAGTCCTTCGGTGGTGACACGATGAGTGGTCGCAATGAGTTTTTTCAGAGGGCGAATGGCTCTGACGGAGAAAGCCCATCCGCTCAGACCGGTCAAAATAAGAGCAAACGGCAGCGCAATTATAAAAGCATTACGGATGCTCTTCATCTCAGCATCGACAACCTTTGTGTCAACTGCAACTGCAATGCGTGAACGGTCAGCGTTTGCCAATCCGATACGCCAGATATGCCCGGCTACAACCCGGGAAATTACCTCCGAAACCGGCGGCGAACCTGCAGGCGGCCGTTCAGCATCAGGTTGTCGGGTATCCTCAGGTGCATTTTCGTAGCGTGGTGGTGGCCTGCCGGGCAAAGGAGCTTTGCCGGGCGGCATGCGTTCCGGTTTCAGGTCCGGACCACGCTCGGCTTGATCAAACGGGCGTGGTGGGCCTGGTGGTTCTGTTCCGTCATACGCAGCATGAGCTTCTGAAATCCGTATCTTATCAAGTCCGCTGATCGTTTGGGCTGCATGTCGCTTCGGCCAGGGGATGCGGGCAACGTCCAGGCTGGCGGGCCAATGGGATGATTGGTAGATTATTTCGCCGGTACCGTTCTGAACCAGTAAAATCAGGTCCTTGCTGTCGCGAATTCCCAGGTTCGAAACGAATTCTGTTTCGATATGCTGCCATTCAGTGGCACTGCGGGTACGGCTGGTTTCCCGCTCGGCATTGGCGCGAATATCATTGTCGATACGTTCGATTTTGATGTTGCGGATCAGCCACCAATTGCAGAGGCCAAATGCCAGCAGGGCGGCGCCGGTGAGCATGGCCGAAAGTAGAGCCATTCGTACGCGGAAGGAATTTATCACGCAGAAACCTCCTTTGCTGACATTACTGCTACATGAGAGCGGGCAGCAGTTCCGGTTACGGCTTTTTGTTCTGACGCACCTCTCTCGCTTTCGGACGGTATTTTTCCTGGCACGCCATGAGGCTGTCGTCTGTTTGTGCCGCCTGTACGCACACTTTTTCTGCCTGCGAATTGACAATCCTCTGGTCAATATGTTGCAGCATTTCGGCCTTCTTCTTTGCAATGTTTTGACCCGAACCCTGCGGATTGGTGTTTCTGTCAGCGGCATACGCAGGTATGACACAAATACCTGCGAGGACTGTTGCGACCAGTGCTGTTTTCATAACTGCCTCCGATGTAAAATAAATTTTGCCGGTTGAACCGATAAACTTCTCTCGTCCCTGTTAATTACAGAGTACACGGATAACCGGTAAAGTAGTGTTAAGTTCCTGGGGTTTCAGGTAAAGTTTTGTAAACAGAGAGGTAGTATTATTTACAAATTTTTACAAATGAACATCAGGATTATTCTTATCCTTACAGTATTCAGGATATAATTTCTTCGCACATTCCGGGCAAATCCCATGACTGAAAAGGGCTTCAGAATGATCGGAGATGTACTGTTCCATCTGTTGCCAGCTATTATGATCATCCCTGATTTTTTTGCAGTAAGAGCAGAGCGGGATAATCCCCTCTAGTTGTTTGACACGACCAAGAGCAGCTTCGTGCGCTTCGACCTGCTCACGAAGCATCTCTTCTGTTGATTTTAGCTCATCATATTGTTCGCGGAGCTCTTCCCTGCTCGCGCGCAGCTCTTCCTCAGCCAGTCTGCGATGACGACGCTGCACCAACAGACCGGAGACCAAGCCTGCCATGATCAGGAACACGACAAGGGTGATGATTACGGCCGTCTTGTACTGATCCCACAGCGTGAGAGGCCGGTGGAGAAATACGCTGTTCTCCGGAAGTTTCGTTACATCGCCCTTCCATTGCTTGATCTGTGGCCAGTCGAACAGCTGTACCGGAGGCAGGGATGGCAGGATTAACGGCGGATCCGTCAGAGCTACCTTTCCTCTAAGGATGTCAACCACAAGCGTTCCTGCATAAGTCCCGGTATTATCAAAGGAGACCATTGAACCGCCGATAATCCCGGTGCCGAAAACTGTGTCGTAAAATCCGAATGCTGGTGTATTAGCCGCCTCGGCGATATTTTTCGTCGCCTCCGCCACATGTAAATGCACCCCGCGGCCATCTGTGATAAGGGCGGACACCATGGCAATACTCCCCGAAGGGAGGTTCGCAACCCGCTTCAATATTTCGTCCAGCGACTGACCAACGGTGTATTCGAAGGTAATCATTTCTTGCCAAGGTTCAAACTCGGCCTTGGCTTGTTCAATATACTTCAGCTCAGGCGCGCCGCTGCCGGTTACGAAGTACACGCGTCTGGTTTGCGGGAACAGTTCCAGCGCTCTCTCCAGCGTTCCCCTGAAATCGAGTTTCAGGAGCCCAACTCCTGATCTGCGTCCGATAGCTTCAGGCTTTGGAATTCCGGGTGCCAACAGGGAGAGCAACTGGGCTTGCGGCCAGAGATTCCGGCAGTCCTGCAACACAAATTGCTGAGCAGCCCCATGAAAAGTAACGATCAAGTCGAACTTGACATCGGAGTATTTATTTTTCAGGAACTCCAGAAGGTTTCTTCGGTACTTCAGGTCCCCATGCCGTCCTAGATCCAGATATTCCTGGTGCAAATTGTCGCCTGAAACCCCGGCGTTAATGAGGATAGACAGCATGGGGGAAGTGATTGCCTTATAAGCGGACGTACTGGCGAAATAAGAATAAAGCATCAGTACCTTCTTCTCTGACAGCGATTTGTCAGACAACGCTGTCTCGGCAAGCGCCGAAGAGATAGTGTACCCCCAGAACAAAACGAGAGTCATGAAAATGCTGACAAAATGAAAAAATTGACGGGCTTGAATTTTTTTTGTCAGTTGCATCATCAAAATTGGATGGGAGAACATACTCTTAACTCCCTGGATAAAACAATGAGCTTAATGGCCACATTCCGGACTGCTTTTGTTTCTCAATGGAGATTTTATCTCAGAAGCGGTACTTGTCAACAATGCGAAAAACAATATGTCAAGAATATCAAGAGGCAACCCTGATGATTGAATCAGAAACGCTACTGCGTGAACCTGTATATTTAGTCAATATATCCAGCAGGTTTTGCACCTCCTTCATCTGCTCAAGGAGAGAAGCGGATCTGTCATACTTATTGCCTTGAACCGACTCTTTCTGTTGCGTCACTGCCGGCGATACCGTCTGCTGTTCCTGTTGCCAACTCCGGTCAAGAGGCATTTTCAGTTTGTTTGAAGTAGTATCTCCGCTTAAATCGGCACTCTTGAGCGATAATGTCTTCCGCAGGTCGATTTCGTCAGGAGACAGTTCACCGTCGCCATTTCGGTCAAGCGCCTTAATGGCCTCAGCACTCACATCAAGTGATTGCCCAGCCGCTCTTCTCAAATTCTCTGCCAGTGCCTCCAATTCGTCCTTCGAGAGCGAACCGTTGCGGTCCGTATCGACCTTGCCGAAGATATCAGTCGGAGGAGAGCCTGGCGGTAGCCCCTGCGGCCCCGCTTCCATGCCGCTCTTCAGCGTATCCAGAAGATCTTGAAGCCTCGACACAAGCGTTGTAAGTACGTTCTGCCCGGAATCGGGAAGGTTCTCGCTGTATGAACCGGTCGCCTGCTGTGGCGGAGGGGGAGGTGGTGCCATCCCCTGCATACCCCGGGGCGGGCCAAAACCGCTGTTGTCCAGTACAGTTCTCAACTCTTCTCCGCTCAGAGAACCGCTCCCGTCCCTGTCGTAACCTTTAAACGCCTCATTTCCGACATCAATGGTCATACCGGTTTTTTCCTGAATCCTGTCGGAAAGCTTCTGCAATTCTGCCGGTGAAACTCCTCCGCTTCGGTCACTGTCAACTCTGCCGAAAAGATCCCTTGGCCCGGGGCGCTGCGTACCGCCTATGCCGGTGCTTTCGATACTGCTCATGATCTACCTCCTATGCTGAAAATAATGCCGACCTGCTATAAAGGCCGGGAATAGCTTAAGTTCAAGGACGCTGAGCCAAGGGTGATTGATGAGATCGCGCTGGTAAGCACAGCGCCGGTGACTTGATTGACCGAACTGGGAAGTGTGGGTGATACGGAGAGTGCATAGAGCGTAAAGGTGTAGAGTTTGCTGCCGGGGCCTTTTGAGCAGGGCGGCTGATAGGCCATGGCAGGCCCGTCACTTCCCACCCCCGGAATACCGACCCCGGAACTGTTTTTGGCCAAACTGGTCGTAGTTCCCGGTATGCTGTAAAGCACCCAGTTCCACTTTGTTGTCCCATCACCCGGTAAAGTCGTCATCAGAAGAGCGAACTGCTGAGTGCCGGAAGGTGCATGAGACCAGGAGAGCTGCGGGCTGGATCCTGTGCCGTCGCAGGTGTAATCGGCGGGAAGCGTACCGCCATCGACACCTGCATCGCTTGTGAGTGAGAAGCTCCCTTTGACAACATAATTTCTCGCCACGCGGAAACCTACATGGTACCAGGGATGATTCGGATCCTGCGGGCCACGGTAATAGGAAGGATTGCGGTTCGAGACCCGCGAGTGCCCGTCATCTACGCCATTGACAATGTCACCGTTATACCAGTTCCCGCCCCGCATCCCCCGGTAAGCCTTTCCATCCGGCATGGTAAAGCCTGTATCGGGGCCTTTGGGATTATCATAAGGGGAGGTGCTGTAATAGTTCTGTCCATACCAGTCGTTAACGAACTGCCATACATTACCTGCCATATCATAGAGACCGAATGCGTTTGCGCCGCTGGAGGTCTGGTAGGATGAAGCGCTTCCAGGCCAGTTGAATTCTGATTTCAGGTGAAGTTTTCCGTCATAGAAGCCGACCGGAGTTGTCCATGGATAGGTCGAGGGATCGGTCCCCTGGTAGGGATTTTTCGAATTGGGCCAGTTCGCTTTTGTATTGTCCCGATCATTGCCCCAGGGATAATTATAATAGGGGCTGTACTGCCCGCCACGCGCGGCATATTCCCATTCGGCTTCAGTTGGCAGACGGAAGCCGTTTCTGGTGAAGTCGCAGACCCACGTCTTGAGGTTGTAGCATTCCAGCAGACCGTTCTGCAGGCTCAACCAGTTGCAATACGCCGCTGCTCCGAACCACATTACCCCCACCACTGGATGATTGGCCCTGAAGTCGGCGATAGAGAACGTTTTACCGTCAAAACCGATGCTGTAACAGGACGCGTACTGGTTGGTATAGTAATAGATATCACTGCCGCCGGTCGCGTACACAATTTTATTACGAACTTCGATCAATCCCTTCGAGAACGAGTCGTTCAGAAAATCAAGGAATTGCTTGTTGGTCGTTGTCGTGGTTGCCATATAAAAGGCATTGACCCTGACTTTATGGATCGGCAGTTCGTCGCTGGGATGGCTTGGGTCGACGTACCCAAAATGGTCGCCCATATCAAATTCCCCACCTGATAATTGAACTTCTGAAACAGTTGTAGAAGAACTCGAAACCGCGATCATTGAAACCGTTCCGGCATCACTTGTCTGTCCGGCCTGAACGGTAATATTTACAACGGTACCCAGATACCTGAGCGTTCCGGAAGCATCCAGTCCCTGGGCCGTCAACGTCAGTCCTGTCCCGGCCGGCACCCCATCAATCGTACCACTCCCGGCAGCTGCGACAAAATCCTTCTGTAATGCCGCAGTGAGACCGGAACCGGACACGATGATACGTACTGTCGCCACGTCTGCCGGAGCGGTCGCAACGGTTTTTGCACTGGTTTTTGAAGCGTCGCCCCAATCCAGTTTCGCGGCGATCGAACCGGTCCCCTGGCTTATTGAGCCGTCTGAGGAACATCCCGGAAGCAGGGCGAGCAGGCAGATGATGAATAACGTTTTCGTTAAGCTGGTCAGGCTGTATTCCATGCTAAACCTCCAGATAAAAAATCGAGTTAATGCCCGCTGAAAGCAGGGTCACTGTAGGCGTACCGCCTGGCCCTGCTGACCTGGTTTGTTATCGGCAACCGATCTCCCAGCGCCGTTTTCGCCCCGCTTGCTGTGATCGGGTTGATATATTCCCAGACCACATTTCCGCTGGAGGTGACTTCCATCAGGTAGCCAATGGCGGTTGCGCAGATCAGTGTGTTACCGTTGGGGAGACGCTGGGCGCTGGAGCCGGATTGGCTGAAGAGGGTCAGGTTGCTCACCGAGCCGTACTTCCACACCACCTGATTGGACAGGAGCTGGTTGGCCTTCATGGTGTCCTTGTCGAAACTCCAGGTCGAGTAGCCGGCGCCCGGTGGATTAACGTAGGTGGAGCCCTGGCTGCCGCCCGAGTTCAGACGGGGGTTGATTTCGAATACATAGGACTGGGGCGTGCGCTGGTAGAGATACTGGTTGTTATTGAAGAGCAGCAGGTGCCCGGCGCCGCTCAGGCCGCTGGCGATCCAGCTGACATCGCTGCTGCCGCCGATCTGTTTGTTGCCGGAGGAGGCCGTCTCCCAGTTGGCACCCACGGAAGGGGGATTACCCTGGCTGTAGCGGGCCGGGTCGCCGAAACGGTAGAGAAAGTCGCCCGCGCTGGTGGCCGCCAGGGCAATGCTGTCGGTGGGGTTTCCAGCGATGAACGTGTTGCCGTGGTCGATAATATAGAGCTCACCCTGCCTTGAATTGACGACAATCTGGTCGAGCGACTGGTTGAAGTCGATGGAGTTGCAATCCAGCCAGTTGCTGCGCAGGGGGCGCCCTGGCAGGTTGAGGTTGATCTTTCCCGGGTAGTCGGCAATGGTCTTGCCGCTACCCACATAGTTTGCCATGCCTGGATCGACGCTTTGAATGGCGTGATCCCAGAAGGACCATTCCCAGACGATCTTGCCGCTCATGTCCACTTCCACGATTGTATCGATCTGGGCGCCATCGAAAGGGGCGTCGGCCGGGTCGCAACCTGCTGCCAGGCACTGGGCGGAAGTGATGTCCCTGTTCGCGAGGTAGAGTGTGGCGTAGGCGTTCAGCTTCGGATCGAAGATGCGGCTGAAGGCCCCGTGGGGATGGTAGGTGGCGCGGGTTTCGAAGTACTGCCAGACGGTGTTGCCATTCCAGTCGACTTCTTTCAGACCTGTCTGACCGCCGGCGTTGGTGGTCCAGTCCAGCACGCTGCCGTTTGCCAGGAGGCGGGGATCGTTGCCGGTTGGCCAGGTGTGAACCACACTGCCATCCATATCTATCAGGTAAGAGGTACCCGAAGCGTCCAGGAACGTGTAGCCGTTGTAGGCATTGCTCGAGTCCAGATACTGGGTGCCTGTGGAGCGCTGGAAGGCCTGATAGCTGCTGGTGCTGGCGTAGGGATTATCGATGCTGGTCCGTCCGGCAATAGTGGCTCCGGGCGTGAGGGTTCGTCCGTCCAGAGCCGGGTGGGTCGCCTTGTAGCGGTATGCCCGGAAAATGGAGTTGACCATCGGAAGACGGTCGCCGAGCACGGTGTAAATCTTGGGTCCCGCCACCGGCACAATGTACTCCCAGACGGTGTCGCCCGCAGGCGTGACTTCCATGAGGTGCCCTTCCGTATCCGCACAGATCAGGGTGTTCCCGTTTGAAAGCCGCTGGGCGCTGGATCCGATGGTGCTGAAGAGGGTCTGGCTGTTCAGCGAAGAGAAGTTCCAGACAACCTGCCTGGAGATCTGTTTGGATGTGTTGTCGGTCACCGCAGGCTGCGTAACAGTGGTGTAGCCGGCGTCGGGCGGGTTGACGTAGGTGCTGCCCTGGGTGCCGCTTGCATTTACGTAGGGGTTGATCTCCATTACGTAGGACTGGGCGGCATGCTCGGAGAGATACTGGGCATTGTTGAATACCAGGAAGTGGCCGGCACCGTTCAGGCCTTCAGCGATCCACTGAATGTCATGGGAGCCGCCCAACTGTTTGTGACCGGCAGTAGAGAGGGTCCAATCCTTGAGGATAGCGGGTTTGTTTCCCTGGCTGTAGCGGGCCGGATCGCCGAAACGATACAGGAAGTCGCCCACGCTGCCGGCCGCCAGGGCGATGCTGTCGGTGGGGCTTCCGGAAATGAAGGTATTGCCGTGATCGATGACGTAGAACTCGCCCTGCACCGAGTTCACGACGATCTGGTCCAGTGCCTGGTTGTAGTCCAGCGAATTGCAGTGCAGCCAGTCGGCCTTCAGGTTGTGCCCGGTGAGGTTTATGTTGAGTCTGTTGGGATAGTCAGCAATGGTTTTTCCGCTTCCGACATAGTTCGCCTTGGCCGGCGAAAAATCCTGCACCAGATGGTCGAAGAAGCACCATTCCCATACGACCTTGCCACTGGCATCCACCTCCACGATGGCGTCCATCTGTGCTCCGGTGGAGGGGGTCTTGGAGGGATCAGCACCCGCCTCCACCAGCTGGGCATAGGTCAGGTCCTTGTTGGCGATGAACAGGGTGGTGTAAGCGTTGAGCTTGGGGTTGTAGATCCGCGTGAAATCGTGGTGCGGGTGGTAGGTGGTGCGGGTCTCGATGTAGCTCCAGACCGTCGCGCCGTTCCAGTCCACCTCCTTGAAGCCGCCGAAGCCGCTGGGATCATTGGTCGCAGCGTCCAGCACGTTACCGTTGGAAAGCAGGTGGGGGTTGGTGCCCACCGGCCAGGTGTGGACGACCCTGCCTTCCATGTCGATCAGGTACGTCTTTCCTGCTGCCCCGAAGAATGTGTAGCCATTCTCGGCCTTGGTGGCATCCCAGTACTGCAGCTCCGTTGCCCGCTCCAGGGCGGCATGGCTGGTGGTTGTAACTGTGGTCATGGAAATTGTCCCGGCATCGGCAATCTGTCCAGCCTGAACGGTTATATTGGTGGCTGATCCCTGATACTTTACACTTCCTGCGGCATCCAATCCCTGGGCCGTTACGGTTCTTCCCGTACCTGATGGAACACCGTCAATCGTACCGCTCCCGGCTACTGCGTTAAAATCCTTCTGCAGGGAAGGAGTTATGCCGGAGCCGGTTATTATGATCCTCACCGTGGCAACGCCTGACGGTGCGGACGCAACGGTTTTATCCGTGATTTTTGAAGCATTGCCCCAATCCAGTTTTGCGGCGATGGAGCCGGTTCCCTGGCTGATTGGAGTGCCTGAAGAGCAACCGGCCAGCAGGGTCAGCAGGCAGATGACCAGGCTCCTTCTCACTATGATTATGACTTCGCAGTTCATGACAAACCCCTTTTCCATAGTGCTGCGTTTGTATTACCATTCTACCGTAATTGAACCGGTATTCGACGCCGTAAAGTTTTTGCCGGTTACGTTTGCATTGCTCACGGTGAGTGAGATACTTGCAGGAGTAAATACATATCCCGCCAATGTGGGAGTAATGGTGTAGTTACCGCTTTGATTACCGGTGAAGGTGTAGTTTCCGCTGGCATCAGTGGTGGCGGTTATCCCTCTGGAGAGGGTCACCGTGACCCCGGAGAGAGCGGTGCCGTTACAGGTAATTAAACCGGAAATTGAATAAGTGGCAGAGTTTGTGACCGTCGTTCCGGTTACTACCCCGTTACCATACACCTTGTCCTTGAACGCGGTCTCACCCTGGATTTTCCAGGACGTATCCGCTTCGGTATAGAGTAAAGCCCCTCCCTGACCAACTGACATGCCGTTCATCGGCATCAGGTAAACCTGACCGGTAAGCTGGTTCCACCATAACAGGTCGGCCTTGCCGTCACTGTTGTAATCACCGACGCTTGCTATCTCCCAATTGGTGTTTGATTCCGTGTACATCAACGTACCGCTTGTAACTGATGAACCGTTGGTCTGCATACCGTAGACCTGGCCGGTTGTTTTGTTGTGCCAGATTATTTCCGCCTTGCCGTCTCCGTCAAGATCACCCGCCCCGGCTATGCGCCAGTCAGTATTCGGTTCGGTCCAGATCAGATCAGCGGTGGAAGTGCTCGTTCCGTTGGTCTGCCCGATGGCTGTCTGACCGGTTGAACTGTTCCACCAGAGCAGTTCTGCCTTGCCGTTGCCGTTGAAGTCGGCAGCGGCCACGATCTTCCAGTTGGTGTCCGGTTCGGTGTAGATGGTATTGCCGCCGGATATTGCTGTCCCGTTCAGCAGCATGACGTAGACCTGGCCGGTTGATTTGTTCCACCAGATCAGGTCGCTCTTCCCGTCTCCGTTAATGTCACCTGTTGCAACAATGCGCCAGTTGGTGTTCGCTTCGGTGTAGATGACTGCGCCGGATTTCACCGCCGTGGGACTGGACATCAGCATGAGGTAAACCTGGCCGGTGCTGCTGTTCCACCAGACAAGGTCTCTGATTCCATCGCCGTCAAAATCACCCCGGCCAAGTATCGTCCAGGCTTTGTCCGGTTCCTGCCAGAAAAGGGTGCCGCCGGTGATGCTGCTGCCATTGGTTGTCATGCCGTACGCAGAGCCGCTGCTGCTGTTGTACCAGGCAATGCTGCTGTCCGTTACCGAAGCATTGACGATAGCAGCGGCAGAATTCTGATTTTGTTTGGTTAATCCATCTTGAGTGGAAGCGCCATTGGTGCCGCCGCCACACGCAGCCAGGCTCGAACAAAAGAACCACACTAATAATCTCCATTTCATTTTACATGCCTCCTTTTGGTTTTAAACCGGATCTATTTCCCGCTACACGAAATCCTGCATGACACTGCCTCATTTCTCCACATAATCGCCCGGAGTGAGAGTTTTCCCTTCGAATGCGGCATAATCCAAAGGATACTTGTAAACCCTGAAGACTGAATTCATTGTCTCCCCTGTTCGTGCCGGATCTGCCGGAGGCAGGGAACCCTGTGTTATAGGGCCGTATTGATCAACGGGGCAGATATATTTCCACGCTATTTCTCCGGTTGAAGTGACTTCCAGGAATTGACCCACGGTGCCTGAACAGATAATTGTATTGCCATTAGGCAACCGGTGCGCGCCGGAGATATTTTCCGAATACATCGGATTGGTAGAAGTGCCCTTATATGTCCAGGTAAGATCCTTTGGAGTAAAGGCAGCTCCTGAAATGATCAAATAGCTGCCGTCTGAATTAATTGCCGGGGTGAATTCATCGACCGTGGAGTAATCCCCCCTCCCCAGGCCATTGTTGAAGCAGGTCAAATTGCCGGCGCCGGGGCAATCCGAGCGCACCCATTCCACGTCGTGCTGCTGAAAGTATCTCTGATCGCTGGCGGTGCCCGCTCCATACGTAATCGGGTTGCCCCAGCGGTAGAGCAAGTCACCGCCTTTGCCCCTTTTCCCGCCGCTATGCCCTTTGGCCTCCGCTGTCGTGGTACTGTGGTCTATTATCCAGACTTCGCTGTTGCCGCGTACGCTGAGTGCAATCTGGTCAAGAGCCGGATTGTAGTCGATCGAGTTCATATGGTTCCAGAAGGCGGGAAGGTTCTTCTGGTCGCCGGCAGTGCTGACCAGTTCAGGATGTGATTTTACAACGCCGTAGTTAAGTTTTGTGGAGTCATAATCCTGGATCAGGTGGTCCCAGGTATGCCACTCCCAGACGACCTTGCCGCCGACCGGTTTTGTCGGCTGTATTTCGACGACATAATCCGGCAGCATCATCCCTTTCTGGGCAATCTCCGGCTGGAATTTAGCCGGATTGAATCCTGCGGCAATGGCCTCATTATACGTCTTTTTCTCAATGACAAGCATCAGGATATTTCCGTTTGGCAGGCGTCTGATATCATGGTGCTGCATGTAGGTGTCGGTGGAGAAATCGAGAGACCATACAAGGTTGTCGTCCCAGTCATATTCCTCGACCCTGCCCCCTTCGCCGCCGCCGCTGCTCAGTTTTCCCAGAGTCATGCAGGTTCGAAGCAGATGGCCGTCCTCAAGCAGGTAGACCGACTGTCCCGGAGGATACTTGCTGGCCGTCCATTTGTGAATAATCCGGCCTTCATTATTGATCAGGTACGTCATCGTGTTCTGTTTGGGAGCGAACAATGTGTAGCCGGGAAAGGTTTTGCTGCTGTTATTCAACATTAAACCGACCGTCCTGACGGTCATGGTTATAGTCCCGGCATTGCTTGTCACTCCGGCCTGAACGGTAATATTCGCAGCTGTTCCCTGGTAAGTGATCATACCTGAAGCGTCCAGACCCTGAGCAGTCAAAGTGCGCCCGGTACCGACCGGCACGCCTTCAATCGTTCCGGTACCGGCTGAGGCGGCAAAATCCTTCTGGATGGATGTAGTGATGCCGGTACCTGTGATGATTATCCGTACCGTAGCCACACCCGTCGGAGCAGACTCAACCGTTTTTTCGGTTGCTTTGGACGCTGATCCCCAATCCAGTTTTGCGACGATCCTGCCGGTTGCCAGGTCTGCCGGGGTAGCGCCGGCTCCCTGATTGCCTGATCCGGCTGAAGAGCATCCCGTTATCAGAGCCAAGAGGCAAAGAGCAACGAAAGTACCTGTAAAAATGGCCGTGCTGGTTTTCATGGATCTTATCTCCTTTTGCATTTAAATTCGTTACTGCTGCCGCAGTTGTGGAGACGTATTCATATCATTTGGTTTGCAGGCATAATATTTCCTGTCCGGTGTATAGGCGCAGATACCTTGTTTGGTTCCATTGGGGCCGGATACTTCACAGGCTGTCCCCTCGGCTTTGCCACTACATGCGCTGATGGCGGAATCCGGAGGTATCCTGGAAGATCCCTCTGCCCGCCCCTGCTGTCCCTGTTGGGACGAACTGTTGTACTCCATGGGGTTTTGCGCAAAGGCATTGCCCGACAGTAATAATAACCCCACAATCAACCCCGATCCTAATTTTTTCGCTAACATGATGTTTCTCCTTTCTGAAAATATTTTATGGCAGATCATTTCACCCCGAACAGGAGCGTCGAATCAGGAATTTTCGGCATCGCTATGCGGTCCGAATAGAGGAAAGCGGTTCTGTCCTCGTGTGTGTGGTGGGAACGGAGGCTTCTCAACTTCTCCTTCTGACCGGCATTGAGAGTCTTGTAAATTGAGGCGAAGGCTGTTGCGTATTCGTAGGAGAGTTCCCCATCCATTTCACCATAACGTCTGCCAAGTGCCACTATATCCCGCTCTGCAGGGGGCTCTCCACGCAGGAAACCACGCAGTTTTGCAGAAATGGCCCGTCGAACCTGGATGATCTCTTTCATCGGTTTCCGTTGCCGTTCGAGTACGCCGGTCAGACGGACACGCTGGCTGTCCGTCAGCGCATCGACAAATGAGGCTCCTGCATCACCGGTAAGCGAGGTCGAGATATCAAAATCCCTCTGTCCCATAGCCGGCATATCTTTCAGGTAAAAACCTCCGAAGTACGTTCCGTGGCGTTCGGGGCAAAAGTATGTATCAGCCTCGATTGATCCTGCATACCAGCTGAAGAATTCGCTCGCCAGTGTCATGTACCCCACGCTGACAAGTTTGGATGCGCCGCGTGGACGCAGGGTGCGCACCTCCTCCCGCTCAATCTCCGGCCATGTGTTGAAATCTCCGAACTTCATCTTAGACAAAGTCGCCTTCTGCCGGCTGGTCAGTGATCGGGCCAGCGCACCAAATACCATTGCCCGTTTGTAAGCCAGCCTGGCATCCAATTCAAACAGGTCGGAGGTAAATGAAATGACCGCTTTACGGCTTAGTCCGGTAGTGCCGGTCGGGAGTTTACCGTCTAGCTCCCGGTGGAATGCGGCAACCAGAGGAAAACGCTTCTGAGCGAGCTCCTGCAGCAGAGGCTCCTGTTCCCGGGCGGCCTCCTCGAAGAGCCTGCGTTGCTCTGCCGAGAGGAGTTTCATCACATTACCGGCGATCCGGTCGAGGAACATGGGGTTGTGTCCCTTGCCGGCCGCATCTACGTCACGCATGTACTGGAAACCGAAGAAGTCTGCCACTTTGCCCGGTGGAATGAAGGTGGAACTGCCGAAGTCGCCGGTTATGAAGGCCAGACCGTTGAAGGCGATAGTGTGGAGCTGAGCCTGGTCGGATATTGCCTGCGAGATGGAGTACTGCTGCGGTCCTCTTTCCTGGCCATCGCCCCGACGTGGCTGCTTCCTTCCGACAGGTGGCGGAGGCGGGTTGTCGTCATCCGGGCGGGGTGGACGATCCTGCGCGATCGTTATCGATGCACACAGGATTATATTCAGAATGAGGAGAGAAATTCCGGATTTCATGGCAGAGCTCCTTTCAGGAATATCTTTCATAGATGATTTCAGTTTACAGGAAATCTCTACCGGGGAATGTTAAGATGATAGGGAATATTGTAAAGATTTGTAAAATCATCGAGCCAGATTGATAAACTGACAGGTTATGATATCTTTTAAGTGGTTTTGTCTTTTCTCGGGAGGTGGGTATGGATGCTGTACATTCAATACATATAGAACCGGACGAATTCCGCACCATGTTCACTACCTCTTTGGACGGATTCCTGATAGTCGCTGTTACCGGTCACATTCTGGAAGCCAATGACAGCTACGGTCGTATGGTGGGGTATTCCCGTGAGGAACTTATCAATATGCACATCTCTGAGATTGATGCGATTGAAAGTCCCGTGGATGTTTCCAAGCGTGCAGAAGAGATTGTCCAAAGCGGGGCATTACGATTTGAGACCAGACACAGGCATAAAAACGGTTCAATCATAGAAATTGAAGTCTGTTCCAACTATTCACCTGCGCATGGCGGCATGTTCTTTTCCTGTTTCCGGGATATTACTGAACATAAGCGTTACGAAACTGCTCTCCGCCAGAGTGAAGAGCGATACCGGAATATTGTTGAGAATCAGACCGAGTTTGTTGACCGTTATTTGCCAGGTGGGATACTGACCTATGTAAACGAATCCCTTGTCAAATTTACCGGTCTCCCAAAGGAAAAAATACTCGGTAGATCATTCTATCCTTTCCTCCACGAAGCTGATCGTGAGGAGACTATCAGGCTTATTGGGTCAATCTCAATAGATAACCCCATTGTTAAGACCGAGAATCGTATTGCTCTGCCTGATGGAAAAATACGCTGGAACAGATGGACTCACACAGGTTTTTTTGATGATGGCGGAGCTCTGATAGAGTACCAGTCAGTCGGCAGGGACATCACAGACCGCAAGGCAGCAGAAGATGCATTGGCAGAGAGCAAGGAAAAATACCGGGCAATGATTGAAGCTTTTGACGGCTATGTGTATATCTGCTCCAAAGATTATCGCATTGAATTTATGAATAACAGGCTTATCGAGCGAACCGGGCATGGTGCCGTCGGTGAATACTGCTATAAAGCTCTGCACAATCTTGATTCCGAGTGCGGATGGTGTGTAAACGATATAGTTCAATCAGGCGAGTCAGTTCGATGGGAATTAAAGAGCCCGAAAGATGGCTGCTGGTACGATATCTGTAATACACCGATCTTGAATGCCGACGGCACTATCTCAAAGCAGGCGATGATAACCGATATCACCCAACGCAAAACAATTGAAGAAGAACTGAAAAAGAGCGAGGAGAAATTCCGGGCACTTTTTGAACAATCGCAGGATGCAGTATTAATAACCTTACCGGACGGGAAAATTATCAGTGCCAATCAGGCTGCCTGTAAGATGTTCGGAATGACCGAACAGGAACTCTGCAGATTGGGACGTGATGGTATTGTAGATTCGAGCGATCCCCGATTACTACCTGCGTTGGAAGAGCGAAATAATACCGGACAACTCTGTACAGAGTTAACCTGCATCCGCAAGGGAGGCGAAAAATTCCCGGCAGAAGTCAGCTCCGTTATTACATCAATTGAACCACTGAACTCATTTGTAATTATCAGAGATATTACCGAACGCAGGCAGGCTGAGCTTGCTTTACAAAAGCTTTCCTCTGAGATGCAACGGGTATTGGAAACTTCAGCAACCGGACTTACCCGTTGCAGTCGGGATCTGTACTACATCTCAGCTAATACGGCCTACGCTAAGCTGACGGGAGTCCTTCGGGATCAGATTGTTGGCAGACCAATAGTGGAGGTAATGGGCGAAGAAGGATTAGCGGCGATTATGCCCCATGTCGAGAGGGTATTGCATGGGGAGCGTGTAGAATTCGAAATTCCTGTCCCCTTTCGAGGGAGTGATGCTCAATACCTTCATGTCATTTATACACCGGATGAAGATGAACATGGCGATATTATCGGCTGGGTCGCTTCAGTCACTGACATCACCGGGCGTAAACGCGCTGAAAACGCTATTAAGGAAAGCAATGCCAATTTCGCCAGCCTTGCTTCCAATGTTCCCGGGTTCGTAGCTCTTGTTGATGCGAAAACATTGAAGTACCAATACGTAAATGATGAATATCTAAAATCATTCGGGATGCATAGGAATAGAATAATTGGAAGTCATATAAAGGAAGTCCTGAGCGAAGCAAACTATCAATATGCATTGCCCTATATTGAAGAAGTGAGGTCGGGAAAACCTGCTTCTTACGAAATGACCTTTAACCTTGTTGCCGGAATGCGTTGGATACAGGTAAATTTCAACCCTGTTTTTAATGAAACCGGACAAGTCGTATCAATTACCGTTCTCAGTTATGACATAACCGAAAGAAAACAGTCGGAAGTGTTTTTGCAGGAAAGCGAGGAGCGCTACCGTAAGTTTTCACAGCTTACCAGTGACTTTGTACACCGCTGTCAGCGTAGCCCGGGCGAACCTTTCCGAATAAAATGGATGGGGGGCGCCGTCGAGAAAATCACCGGATATACGCAAGAGGAGCTCTTCGCTAAGGGATGCTGGCTGTCTGTTGTCCATCCTGAAGACAGGCAACGAATCAGCGACATGTTACTAAGACTTGTCCCTGGAGACACAAGTAAAAATGAGTTCAGAATCATCACTAAATCAGGTGAGATCGGTTGGCTGTTTGAATCCTTACTCTGCGAAGCCGGTGATAAACCTGGACTTTTGGTTCTATACGGAACTTCCCAGGATATAACCGATAAAAAACGAGTCGAAGAGGAACGCCATATTCTGGAGAATCAACTCCAGCAAACCCAGCGACTTGAAAGCCTCGGCGTATTAGCCGGCGGAATCGCCCATGATTTCAACAATATTCTGGCAATCATCATGGGGCGCTGTTCTCTGACGGAGATGAACTACGAAAAGGCACCTGATCATATTCCGGAGATTGAAAAAGCCGTTGCCCGTGCTGCTGAACTTTGTCGCCAGATGTTGGCATACGCAGGAAAGGCTCAATTTGTCCAGACGCAGGTGAACATTGGAGAGCTGGTTGAAGAAATTGTTACCATGTTGAAAACGACAATCAGGCAGAATGTGGTGATAAAGCCGACTATTGCCATCGACATTCCTTCAATAAAAGCCGATGCCAGCCAAATCAGGCAGATAGCAATGAATTTAATCATCAATGGAGCAGAAGCTATCGGGGATGCTCAGGGAGAAGTCCAGGTAACGCTTTCAAAAATTTCAATTAAAACTGGATCGTCAGAAAAGGATTATCTCGGCAAGATTATTCCTGCCGGCTGGTATGCCTGTCTGGAAGTTACCGACAATGGCAGCGGCATGAGCGTTGAAACCTATAATCGAATCTTCGAGCCGTTCTACACAACAAAATTTACCGGGCGAGGCCTGGGGATGTCATCAGTACTTGGTATTGTCACGGCTCAAGGCGGAGCATTGCAACTGTTTACTCATCCGGGCAGAGGAACAACCTTTAAAGTATATCTTCCCTTACAGATGAGAGACGTCCCCGCAAACGAAACTCATAAGCTTCCCGGCCACCAGGAATCATGGCTGGGCAGTGGTACTATTCTGCTGGTAGAAGATGAGGATCAGATTCTTCAAGTTGCGAAAGCTATGCTGATGGAACTGGGGTTCAGGGTCATTGAAGCGAGAAATGGTAAGGAAGCAATTGAACAGTATCAAAAGAACACCGATGATATCAACATGGTGCTGACTGATATGGGTATGCCGGTGATGGATGGTTATGCCCTGTTCAATGAGCTGAAAAAACGCAACCCCGCACTTCCGATTATAATTTCCAGCGGTTTTGGGGATACTGATATTACTTCACGTATTCCCCGCAATAATATTGCGGGTTTAATTGGTAAGCCATATAATTTCAACCTGCTTCGGAACGCGCTTAAGAGTGTTATGGAGGGTATGCCCTGATAACCGATAATCCCTGTTCACAGAATATTTGACAGGACCATTCTTACGGTTTTAACCAGACCATTTGTCCGCCTTTCGGAGCAGGTTTCTTTTACTTCGTTGTTGTCGTCACTCCCCTGCCATACATGTTGTCACGCCATTCCGTCTCTCCCTGGATCTTCCATGTGGTATCCGCTTCGGTATAGATCAAGGCGCCTCCCGGTGCCGCAGTCAAACCGTTCATCAGCATCAGATACACCTGACCGGTCTGCTGGTTCCACCAGAGCAAGTCGGCGTTGTTATCGGCATTGTAATTGCCGACGCTGACAATCTCCCAGTTTGTATTTGGCTCGCTGTACATCAAAGCCCCGTTGGTGACTGATGATCCGTTGGTCTGCATGCCGTAGACCTGACCGGTTGTCTTGTTATGCCAGATGATGTCAGCCTTGCCGTCTCCGTCAAGATCACCCGCCCCGGCTATGCGCCAGTCGGTGTTTGATTCGGTGTAGATGACTTTTGCTGTAGAGGCGTTTGTTCCGTCGGTCTGGCCAATGGCTACCCGGCCGGTTGCACTGTTCCACCAGAGCAGTTCCGCCTTGCTGTTGCCGTTGAAGTCTGCGGCGGCTACGATTTTCCAGTTGGTGTCCGGTTCGGTGTAGATGATGCTGCCGCCGGTTATTGTTGTTCCGTTTATCAGCATTGCATAGACCTGCCCGGTACTTTTGTTCCACCAGATCAGGTCGGTTTTTCCGTCGCCGTTTATGTCGCCGGTGGCGGCAATACGCCATCTGGTATCGGCTTCGGTGTAGATCAGGCCACCCCCTTTCACTGCCGTGGCACTTGTCATGAGCATCATGTAGACTTGGCCGGTAGCACTGTTCCACCATACGAGGTCTCTGATGCCGTTGGCATCAAAATCCCCCTGGCCGACGATTGACCAGGCGCTGTCGGTTTCCTGATGGAATTGGGCTCCTCCGCTGACGCCTTCTTTATTAGTGATCATGCCATAGACTTTCCCGCTTCCCTGGTGCTGCCAGGTGATAGAGGGGGGGGCAGGGGGTGGTTGCGGAGTGTTGGACAGGGTAAAGATCGCCCCCGCACTCTTCACCGAATCCATGGTAACTGTACATGTGCCGGTGCCGCTGCAGGCGCCGCTCCATCCTGCAAATGTGCTGCCGCTGTCAGCCGTGGCGGTCAGTATGATTGAGGTACCGGTGGTGAATGATCCACTGCAGGTACTCCCGCAGGCAATGCCGGAGGGGGATGACGTGACGCTGCCGCTGCCCGTGCCGGATTTGGAAACCGTCAGGGTTGTTGATGAAACCGATTCAAAGAACAGGTAATCGGTGTAGCTGGTATACGGGATAAGAAGCGTCAGGTCTGAGATGACGCTTGAATAGAGATAACTGTTGCTTACGGTTGAAAAGTCGAAGGGGGTTCCATCAGCGTAGGTACCGGACATGATTGATTTCCGCAGGGCAAAAAGCCTGGTTTTCTGATCGGTTGTCAGGTTGGCGTATACCTGGGCCATTACCCTGGCATAGTTGTAATTGTTTTCGCCGTCAAGGTCGCCATACGTTCCGGATAACGCGAGCACCCGGGTTTTGACGGAACCGCTGGTGTCCGGTGTTGTCAGGAGTGTGCGCAGCAGTGTGGCAATCTGTGTCCGCACCGAGACAATAGTGGTGGAGCCGGCGTAGAGGTTGTTCCTTTGCGTTTCAACGAGGCTTGACATCAGGTCGGCCTGACTCTGGGTGACATATCCTGCCGCACTGTCGCTGAGAGCCCGTCCCGCCGTAGCGGTAAGCTGTTCGTTGATGCTGTACCCCTCATGGCCGATAGCGGGAGCATCTTTGATAAAAAAGGATCCGAAATAGGTGCCCTGGCGCTCGGGACAGAAATAAACATCCGCATCCACCGAACCGGCATACCAGCTGAACAGATCGCTGGCATAGGTCATTACGGCAACGGAGGATCCCTGCGGCAGCGATTTCATTTTGGCGGCGACTGCTGATTTGATCGGGTCCACGCTTGTGTCGGGCCAGGAACTCCACCCCTTTCCCTTCATGGCGGCAAGGGACGCCTTCTGGGTGGAGTCAAGCGAGTTGAGTATGGCGGCATAGAGGACGGCGCGGTCATAGCTGATCTGACCGTCGATGAGATAGAGCTCCCGTGATGCTTTCTTTACAGCGGTGAGATTCAGACCGGTGGAACCGGAAGGGATGTCGCCGTCAAGCAGGCGGCGGAAAGCCTTCATCAGGGGGAAGCGTTTGTAGCCGTAGGAATCAATCTGTGACATCTGTGATACGGCGAGGTCAGTGAGCCGGGCAAACTGCGAATCGTTCAGGATGTAGATGACATTTTCGGCCACCCTGGTCAGGAAGCTGGTGTTATGTCCCATGCTGTCGGGGTCGTTGTCCCGCAGGTACTGGAAGCCGGTGTAGTCGGCTACTTTGCCCGGGGGGAAGAAGGACTGGGCTCCCAGGTTGCCCGTTACCATGGCGAGGGCAGAGAATGCAAGGGTTGTCCGTTGGGCCTCATCCGAAAGGGTCTGGTTGAGGGTGAAGGCTGGGGTGGCGGCAAATGTTGTGATGGCGCTTACCAGGGTGATTATTACTGCCAGCAGTACTGTTCTCATGACAACCTCCTCTGTTTTAATTGTGTTGATGAGTTCAGCATATTCCGGATGAAATATTTTTTGTGTTAAGTAGAACGCGATATTTGTAAAATCGCGTAAATTTCAACTCGTTTTTTTTACATTTCTTTACAAACAAACGGTTCTTTTTCGGGTAGCATGGGTATCAGACAGGTGCCCGATTCCAGATCAAGGATGATATCAAGGCGGCGAGGCGTACATGAACAGACTATTGATAATTGATGACGACAGGGAGCTGTGCGAGCTCCTCGGTGACTATCTTGACGGCGAAGGTTACCGTGTGGAGTCCGTCAACGAGCCTGCAGCGGGAATTGAAAGAGCTCTTTCGGGAGAGCACGATCTGGTGGTGCTGGATGTGATGATGCCACACATGAATGGCTTTGATGTCTTGCGGCGTATCAGGTCGGTGTCAAAGATTCCGGTACTGATGTTGACTGCGCGAGGGAGTGATATTGATCGTATTGTAGGTCTGGAGATCGGGGCCGATGACTATCTGCCCAAACCGTTTAACTCACGTGAACTGGTGGCCCGGATCAAGGCTGTGCTGCGAAGGATGGAGCCTGATGTCCTGAAGGAGAGGAAAGTTCCAGGATGCATCACGGTAGGCGACCTGGTACTCAATTCAGGCATGCGTTCCCTCTCCCGCTGCGGGCAGCAGCTGGAGATATCTTCGATCGAGTTTTCGATTCTGGAAGTACTGCTGGGTATGGCCGGCCAGGTTCTTACCCGTGACGAACTGGCCAGAAGAGCTTTAGGCAGGGAGAATTCCGTATATGATCGCAGCATAGATGTCCATATCAGTAGTCTGCGCAGGAAGCTCGGCCCTGATCCAGGAAATAATGAACGTATCAAGACCGTTCGAAACCTGGGCTACCAGTATGTTCTATCGCAAAATACAGGTGTTACGTCCCAACACCACTGACTCTTATGAAACTCAGGTTCCGCTCACTCTTCATAAAAATATTCCTCTGGTTCTGGCTTGTTACAGCCCTGACAGGTGTCATCCTGTTTGTGGTTGCCGTAATAGGAGACTCTGCCCGTAATCGTGAAGTTCAGCAGCTGCGAGTGGAGGAACGACGGCGCCTGATGGGTGAAACCCTTGCGTTTTATGGTGAAACCGCCATCAAACTCCTTTCTCTCGAAGGTTCCCAGGCTCTTGATGCCTACAGTGATCAGTTGGCGCGGACAGTCGGGATTCAACCGTACTTTTTTATGGAGCCAAACCGGCCGCGACCAAATGCCAAAGTGCCGCACGTGGTTATGGACCTGGCAAAGCGCTCCTTATTGTCCGGCAAAGCTGAATATGCAACAGAACGTGATCAGTTCGTGCTTGCCCAGCCGATGAAGAATGCGTCAGGCGGTCTGTATGTCATCGTGGGAAAAACGCGGCTCGACCCGACGCAGGCTGCAGCTCCGGAGACCGGGCGACCTCCGCCCGAAGTGGAAGATGCCCCACGCAGCAGGCGGGAGGATGAGGACCGTTCGTTTCAGGCACAGAACGGAGCAACGACCGGAAAACAGACCATACCATTGAAGGTCCGTTTTGTTTCCCAGGCAATGAGCCACCTGGATCGTTACAGCAGAGATCTGGGAAAAATACTGGTTATCATGTTTATCGTAGGCGGGCTGGCCTGCTATCTCCTGACCTGGCACCTCACTGCGCCCCTGCGCAGGCTGCAGCTGGTTGCCCAACAGATCGCCGGCGGAAAACTTTCGGCTCGTGTGGACCCGAATTTGAATCAGCGTGGTGACGAAATTGCGGAACTGGGGGGTGATCTCAATCGGATGGCAGAACGGATCGAAGGGCTGATCAATTCGCAACAGCGTCTTATGTGCGACATTTCTCACGAATTACGCTCCCCCCTGACCCGTCTTGGCGTCGCGCTTGACCTGGCACGTAAATCTGCCGGAAGTGCCGCAACCGGCTCCCTCGACAGAATTGAGCGCGAGTCGAACCGCCTCAATGAATTGATCGGTCAACTGCTCACTCTGACAAAACTGGAAAATGACAATGCGTGCAAACCTGGGGAAGAAGTTGATCTGGCGGCTCTTCTGGCAGAAATAGCGCGGGATGTGGACTTTGAGGTGAAAGGTGGCAGCCGCAGGGTGGATGTAGTGACATGTACTCCGGTAAACTTAACCGGTAACAGGGAGTTGCTGCGTCAGGCATTTGAAAACGTCGTACGCAACGCCATTCGATATACCGCTGATAACTCAAACGTCGAGCTGGCACTGAGTGTACCTGAGCTGTCCCTGGGTAGTCGGGTGGTTGTAGAGGTGCGGGATCACGGATGTGGCGTGCCTGAAAAGGATCTGCTGAATATTTTCCGGCCATTTTACCGGGTATCGGACGGCAGAGAGCGGGAGAGCGGCGGAATCGGCATCGGGTTGGCCATTACAGAGCGGGCTGTGCGCCTTCATGGTGGAAGCATTCAGGCGTTAAATGCAGAAGCTGGTGGGCTGATCGTCAGGATTGAGCTTCCTCTCTGCTTTACTCAACAACAAAACCGTCCTTGAGTTGTTGTACTATTTCCACCTGACGCTTGTAGATGAAGCGGGCTACCATACTTTCACTGATCCTGTCAGGATCCAGTTTAAAAATATACAGATATTCTCCGGTACCATACGCAGTAGATCGTATAAACAATCCCGGCACGGTCAGCGGAATGCCACTGAGCGTGAAATGCAATATCCCTGGCTGGTTGATGTCATCCGTCGGCTCCATACGTGAGCTGAAAGATATGCCGCTTCCCGAAATATCCGCCATCACACCTTCAATGGTGACTCTTTCGTTAAAAAACGTCACCGGCATTTTTTGATGAATCTTGACCCGGACCGCTTCCCTGCGCTCTGCCCGGATCTGCGCGTAGGCGAAGTTGTGCAGAATAACCGTCTTTCTGGGTACGCTCACATATGCGGCAAAACAGTGAACTCCCATCCCGTTATGAAAGTGTCTGCTTTTGATGAGTGTGCTTCTGTCATGCTTTATGATCAAGGCCTGATGTTTATGCACGACCAGTTCAAAGCTGTCCCTGTCTCTGGAGACAATAACCGGGCTGTAGCTCACCGGCATCTCGTCATAATAATTGAGCAGTCGCAAGTCGCTTTCCAACCGGCCTGCTGCAATTTCAGAGAGTACGTTGACGATCGCAGCGTTGTCAGATCGTCCACCATTGACGGTGACCAGATGATATACATCGTTTCTCATGGCGAACACCCCTTGTCATTTCGTCGTTGTTGTAACTCCCTTGCCATACAGATTATCCCGCCATCCGGTTTCACCCTGGATGCGCCAAGTGGTGTCCGGCTCAGTGTAGAGTAAATCTTCTCCCGATGCAACCGACAGTCCGTTCATCGGCATCAGCCGGTTTATGGAACTTACGTTGATATAGCGGTACGCTTGATCAGCATGCAACTCAAGATGAAGATGGTTATATATTAGGCACATTCGCAGTCTTCGACACATCCACTTGCCATACAAAAGCAAAAATATGTTTAAATTCAAATATATATCTTTTGGCACGTCGCGTGCTTAGTTCCTCATGACATAGATTCTCGCAGGTCAAAGGCAAAGGCGCCATATCTGAACAGGATAGTGCGTCTTTTTTCTTTCAGCACGACAGAACGTATCCCGCCTGGCGGGGGGAAAGGATTATGATTCATGAAAATCGCATTTACCACATCAACCGGAGAAACCATAGACCAGCACTTCGGTCAGTGCCGGAGTTTCCATATCTGGGAGGTAGGTCCGGATGAAGCCTCTTTCCGGGAAGAAATTGCCGTTGATGAGCATGGCGGCGACGAGGAAGACCGGATTTCCGCGCGGGCGAAGGTGCTCTCCGATTGCGCCATAGTCTACACCATGCAGATCGGCGGCCCGGCGGCGGCCAAACTGGTGGCCAGGAAGATCCACCCCATGAAGACCAACTGCGAAGTCAGCCTGAAAGAGACCGTAGAGCGATTGCAGGAGGTACTGCGTGGTAATCCGCCCCCATGGCTGAAAAAAGCGATGAATAAATGTACAATTCCCTCATTTCAGGAAGAGTGAACCCACACCACATAAAAAGGAGAAGATCATGGCCTGGATTACCGGATTGACACGCGACAAACACGAATGGACACCACAGTTTGTAATATCGATTGATGAAGAGCTCTGCATTGGTTGCGGCCGTTGCTACAAGGTATGCGCCCACGATGTATTGGCATTCGAGGAACTGGACGAGGATGATTCCGCCAAGATGTTCATGAGAGTTGAAAATCCGGGCAACTGCATCGGCTGTCAGGCCTGTGGCAGAACCTGCTCAAAAAAATGTTTCACGTTCGAGCCGGTTGTTGCCTGAAAGAGGGAGGTACCTGTCATGCTGATAGCGGTTGCTTCAAAAGATGGCAAGGAGATCAACCAGCACTTTGGTCATGCCGAGCGTTTTCTGATCTATGATCTCGAAAACGGTGATGCAAAACTGGTTGATGAAAAAAAAGTAGAGCGGTACTGCAGTTTTCACCCCGAGCATCCTCTTCGTGGAAATCTGCTCAGGGGCATCGCCGACGCTCTGTCCGGTTGCAGAGCGGTCGTGACGGCCCAGATCGGAGAACACCCGAAAGCTGAGCTGGAAATGCTAGGCATTGAGCCGTTCACGACCAGCGGCCCGATCAGGCACGTTCTGCTGGAATTGGCGAAGATTCTCTAAACATCACAAACCGCATCTTCACAACGAGGTGATGACCTGTCATGTTTAACGGCTCCTTTAACAACTGCAATCTGCCGCCCTGGGTCATCGCCTCACACCACTTTAATGACAATCCTCAACAGCTTGAAATTCAGGGGGTCAAGGAGGGCAACCGCTTTCTATTTGACAAGCTCGCAACGCTTGCCGATCAGGAAGAGCGGGCATTGGTTTTTAATGACTTTATGTCGGTGAAGTTTCAGCTTCATCAGTGGCGGGATCAGACGGTCACTGCCGGAAAAAGCATAAAGAACAGCTACCTGCGCTATCTGCGCGGCTGGATGATGGATTCCAATACCATCGAAGGAGCCGTCCTCAAACGCTGGGTTGAGAGTCGCATGGGTATTGTACCCAGCTTTCACCGTGTCCGCATCAATGGCATTCACAGCGAGGCGTATTTTGATTACTCTGTGGATGTCATGAAAGGGAGCGCCCGCACCAACGCCATTCAATCGCAGCTTGACATCCTCTATGAATATTGTCAGTTTGAGCTGCTCCGGAAGTTTCCGCAATCCCTGACGATACCACTCTATCGTGGAACCTGCGACGTCAGCGAGCACGAAGTTATTGAACAGATAGGCAAGCGTACACAGATTGTCCGGCTGAACAACCTGGTTTCGTTTACGTCCGACGAGGAACGAGCCTGGGAATTCGGTTCGACAGTCTGGGAGGTTCAGGTGCCGCTCTGCAAGATATTTTTTTTCAATGATCTGCTGCCCGGCAGCATTATGAAAGGTGAAGGGGAGTATCTTGTCATCGGCGGGGAATACCGGGTACGGAGAGTGATGTGTACGGTAGGTTGATCTACAAACGATTACCCCCGCGCAAGCCACCTGTCGTCACCTGGCGATCTTGAATAATGTCACAACGGTAAAGGCGACCACAAAAAGTGTCGCCTTTACCCGTACCTGCTTCCATGCCGGCCTTCATAGCGTCCAACAACGAAAGTTAACCACGGCCAGACATTTGCGTCCAAATTTCTCAAAATTGTGTTATGCTTTGTTACAAGGAAGAGGTGCTGCGTGTGACACCGGAAATACAACCGGGTCACATGGAAGAGATATGGGTTTATAAGGCAATGCGATGGATAATTATCTTCTCGGAAGACAACCGATACTGAACCGCAACGAAGAGCTTGTTGCCTACGAACTGCTCTTTCGCTCTGCCGGTTCGCTGACGGCCGCAGTGTCGGACGCTTCGCATGCAACCGCCAGTGTGATCCTCAATACCCTGATCAGCTTCGGTATTGAGGATATCCTGGGGAAGTACAAGGGCTTCATCAACATTGAACTGGAACTGTTGATGGATGATTCATTACATATCCTGCCCAAGGAGCAGGTGGTAATCGAGCTTCTGGAAACCCTGCAGGTGACGCCTGAACTGGTGGAGCGCTGTCGTTTCCTCAAGGAAAACGGTTTTACCCTGGCTCTCGACGATCATGAGTACAGCCCGGTTTACCACGAATTGTACGAAATTGTAGACATCGTCAAGGTTGACCTCATGCTCAGCCCTCCCGAGCGCCTGGCGGAGATGGTGAAGAAGTTTGCATGCTACCCCCTGCAACTGCTTGCGGAAAAGGTTGAAACTCAGGAGGAATTCAGGCTCTGCCTTGACCTTGGGTTTGATCTGTTCCAGGGATACTACTTTGCCAAACCGTCGATCATGGAAAAGAAAAGCATGGACGATTCCGGCACCACGCTGCTCAAATTGATGCGTCTTCTCAGTGAGGATGCGGAACATCCTGAAGTAGAGAAGACCTTCAGGGGTGATCCCGGGCTCACCTACAAGCTGCTCCTTCTGGTTAACTCGGTTGGCATCGGCACTCGCAACAAGATCAATACCGTTCGCCATGCCATTTCCATCCTGGGACGCCAACAGATCAAACGATGGGTTCAGTTGGCCCTGTTTGCGGGCAGTGACCGGCGCGGCATGGAAAATCCTCTGGTGGACATGGCCGCTGTCCGGGCCGGTTTCATGGAAAACATGGCCAGCTGTCATCCCGGTCTGAAAGGGTACAGCGACTCGGCCGAAAAAGCGTTTATGACCGGGATTTTGTCAATCCTGGAGAAGGTCTATGACATCCCGATGGATGAAGTGGTGCGGAAGCTGAGCCTCTCCGATGATGTCAGGGATGCTCTGGTCGAGCGGCAGGGAGATCTCGGGGATCTGCTCCGTGTAGCGGAATTGCTCGAAGAGATGGGTTTTAACCAGCTAGGCCCCATTCTGGATGAGATGGGGATCTCCCTCAAAGATCTGCTCATATGCCAGAAAAAAGCCTTCACCTGGCGCAAGGGAATGGCATGACGGACACGGCGGTCAACACATATCAGGTTTTGAATAATCGTATTTTGTAAGAATTTTCCCCCTCAAAACAGTTAATTCCCCCGCCCATACGACCCGGTGGCAACCTCTCCATTGTTTTTGCACTGCAAGAAGATGGATATGGGGAGATCAAGCGTACTTGATCAACTCCACCATATCCCTGACGGCCCGATCCAGGCCGACCAGCATGGCGCGGGCAATTATAGAATGACCGATGTTGTATTCAACAATGCCTCCCAGCGCTGCCAGCGCTTTGATGTTTACGAAGTTGAGACCGTGGCCGGCGTTGACACCCAGGCCGACCTTGCGTGCCAGCTTGATTGCTGTGTCTATGTGTTCAAGTTCATGCTCTTTTTCACTCCAGGTCAGCGCTTCGGCGTAGGCTCCGGTGTGAATCTCGATATAGTCGGTGCCGGTTTTATTGGCAGCTTTGATCTGTTCCTGGTTGGGGTCAACAAACAGGCTGACGCTTATACCGCCATCTTTGAGCCTCTTGACGGTGTCCGATATCAGCTTGGCATTCAAAATGACGTCAAGCCCGCCTTCGGTAGTCAGTTCAAGGCGTTTTTCCGGAACAAGGGTGACCTGTTCAGGTTTGACTCTGAGAGCAATGCGAACCATCTCCTGAGTGGCGGCCATCTCAAGGTTGAGTTTGGTTTTGACCGTTCGGCGCAGGATTTCCAGATCTCGATCCTGAATGTGACGGCGGTCTTCACGCAGGTGAATGGTTATTCCTTCGGCCCCGGCAATCTCACCCATGGCGGCGGCTGTCACCGGATCCGGTTCGACACCGCCACGCGCCTGACGGACAGTAGCAATATGATCAACGTTCAATCCCAGTTTAGCCATTACTTCTCACCAAGATGCTTTTTTACAAGCTCGCAGATCTCGTTGGCCCAGGTGGTAATCTCGTATTTATCCTGTCCTTCGATCATTACTCGCAGCAGCGGTTCAGTGCCGGAATAGCGGATAAGAATCCGCCCTTCGTCACCGAGTTTCTGTTCGACATCCCTGATTTTCGCAGCCACGTCTTCGATAGTCAGGATGTCCTTTTTCTCCCGTACACGGGCGTTGACCAGCACCTGTGGCAGCGGGATCATGATTTCGGCCAGTTCCGAGAGTGTTTTCTCTTCTCGTCGCATGACTGCAAGAAGTTGCAGGGCCGACAGAATGCCGTCACCGGTGGTGTTGTAATCCAGAAAAATCATATGACCGGACTGCTCGCCCCCCAGGTTGTATCCCCCCTTGCGCATCTCCTCGACCACATAGCGGTCTCCGACATCAGTTTTCACGATTTTACCGCCGCATTTGCGAAGCGCAATATCAAGCCCCATATTGCTCATGACGGTTGTCACAAGTGTTTTTTTCCTGAGCAGCTTGCGCTTCAGCATGTCGCTGGCGCAGATAGCCATGATGTGGTCACCGTCGACCTCGTTGCCGAATTCATCGCAGACAATAACACGGTCTGCATCGCCATCCAGGGCGATACCGATATCGGCCCGATGTTTCTTGACCGCTTCGCTGATGACCGCCGGACAGGTTGAACCGCATTCGGCATTAATATTTGTGCCGTTTGGTTTGACCCCGTAAGGAATAACCTCGGCACCCAGTTCCTCAAACACTGCCGGTGCAACCTTGTAGGCAGCTCCGTTGGCACAATCCAGAACTATCCTCAATCCGGAGAGATCCATCACATGTGGAAACGTGTTTTTAAGAAAGACGATATACCGGCCTGCCGCGTCTTCGATGCGATACGCCTTGCCGACTTCGGTCGCGGTGGGAAGAATGGCGTCTATCTGTTTTGACTCAATCAGTTTTTCAATCTTCAGCTCCAACTCGTCCGGCAGCTTGAAACCGTCGGCTGAAAAAAACTTTATGCCGTTGTCCTGAAAGGCATTGTGGGAGGCAGAGATAACAACTCCGGCATCAGCACGCATGGACGATGTAATGTTGGCAATGCCGGGTGTCGGCAACGGACCGACCTGCAGAACATCCACCCCCATGGAGCATATACCTGCTACCAGCGCATTTTCCAGCATATAACCGGAGAGGCGCGTGTCTTTACCTATCACGATACGATGGCGACGTTTCCCCCCCCCCCTGAAGACATAGGCTGCTGCTCGTCCCAACTGCATCGCCATCTCTGTCGTCATGGGATAAACATTGGCGACGCCGCGCACACCGTCAGTTCCGAATAGTTTTTTCATAGTCGCATACCTCCTTTAATGTCAGTGCTCTTGCATGGATGTCACCCTTGGTGCACGCCGCCCTTCAATCGCTTTGCGGGAAAGTCTGCGAATTTCGTCAGGATCGGCATCATAGGTGATTTTTCCATCGTGAACGATAGATATCTTGCCGGTTTCCTCAGAGACGACCAGTACCAGAGCATCCGTCTGTTCAGAGATGCCCAGAGCAGCCCGATGTCGTGTCCCGAAGCTTTTGGCAATATCCGGGTTCTGTGAAAGCGGCAGAAAACAGCCGGCTTTGGTGATTTTCTCCCGCTGAATGATGACGGCACCATCGTGAATGGGAGAGTAGGGGAGAAAGATCGAATTGAGAAGTTCACTGGTCACTTTGGCATCAATCTCGGTTCCCACCTGTATCAGGTGATCGATAGACATCTGGCGGATGATCACTATCAGGGCGCCGATCTGGCGCTCTGCCAGTTCATGCACCCCCTTCGACAGTTCGTCTACCGTTGTTGCCAGGTCACTGTTCTCCTCGCTATTCCTTGGTTTATGACGTTTCCAGAACGAGAAAAGGGCCCTCTTGATATCACTCTGAAAAATTACGGACAGAACTATCGGAGAAGAGAAAAGGAGTATCTTAAAAAAAGCTGCTGTTGAATGGAAGCCGATGGAGCGGGCTAAGACTTGAGCGGCATAAAGGGCGGCCAGAACCGCCATAAGCCTTATGGCAACTTCTTTTCTGAGGATCAGGGCGCAACCGAACACCAAGCCGGCGACAACCAGTTTGTCGCAGAGTGCAAGCAGTGAGATGCCGTCTGAGAGCGGTGCCATGGGTTTCCCTTTGGAAACATTCGGATGGAATCATTCAGTTATGCAAACCGCTTGGGCCATATCGGCGGCTTCGCGCATTGCCCGAACATCGTGTACACGCAGAATGGAAGCGCCGTTGGCGACACAAAGCGCCACAGTTGCGACAGTACCGTATATACGTTCCGAAGCGGACGCCTGTCCCAGAATTTTGCCAATAAATGATTTGCGTGATGTTCCGATCAGGATCGGCAACCCCAGGCTTTTCAATTCACCAAGCCGTCGCAGGATTTCCAAATTTCCGGACGCGCTTTTCCCAAATCCGATACCCGGATCTATTGCAATACGGTCACGGGCAATGCCAGCCTCCAAGGCACGTGATACGGAATTTTGAAGCTCTTCCGTGATCCCGGACATCAGATCAACATAGCCGGTATCTCGTTGCATCACATCCGGCCTGCCACGGGTATGCATCAAGACTGCAGCGGCGCCGCACTCGGCAGCGACGGCAGCCATCTGAGGATCGAAGCTGAACCCGCTGATATCATTTATGATCTCAGCCCCGGCAGAAATGGCGGCGCGAGCAACACCACTCTTCCATGTATCTACAGAGATTGCGCACCGTAATCTTCCGGCGAGGCGTTCGATAACCGGCATGATCCGGCCCAGTTCTTCATCAGCACTGATCTGTCGCGCCCCCGGCCGGGTACTTTCCCCACCGATGTCGATGATATCGGCGCCTTCCGCTTCCATCATCAAGGCATGTTCGAAACCGCAATCGGGATTGTTAAAGAGGCCACCGTCTGAAAATGAGTCCGGTGTTAGATTCAGGATACCCATTATCAGCGGACGTTTGAGTAAAAATTCGCGCCGGGATGTGATCCACCTGCCAGGCAACCGCACAATATCAGTCAGCAATCCGGCCAATACAGCCGCCAGGGCGGGCAGGCCAAACGGCTGAGCCTTGAGCTTTTCACTCAGTTGCAGCAGCTGCTTGTCGGTGCCGATCAGGATGACATCGGTACTCTTTATACTGCAGGCAACAGTTCCGCGGGCAACTGCGGCATCTCCACCCAGCGCCAGCATCTCCTGTTTCAGGATATTGGCCTGGCGGCATTGCAGAGAATTGACTCGGAGACAGCGGGTAAACATTTTACCGGCCATCATTGCTACACCGGTGGGGTCGGCCCCGATCCTCTCCAGTTCAGTCCTGGCCTGGTGCGGAGTGCTGATTGACAAAGCTCTGGCCGTGAACCGCTCCATGCTACGCCTGAATGTCAGTGCGTTTCACTTCCGGTTCGGCAGGTTTGAGCACAGTGGTTTCTGATAGTTCCGGAGAAATCAGTTTTCCCGATTCGATAATCTCATCCACCTGTAATCCAGACAGATTTTCTTTTTCTATCAGGCATTCCGATAGATTGTGAAGCGTCTTGAGATTGCCGCGCAAAAGGGCCAAGGCACGTTCGTAGGATTCATCAACAATGCGTTTGATCTCGTCATCAATACGCTCGGCGGTCTGTTCACTATAATTCTTGTGCGTAGCCATCTCGCGACCGAGAAAGATCGACTCATCCTTTTTACCGAATGAGAGTGGCCCCATTCGTTCACTCATTCCCCATTCGCAGACCATCTTGCGGGCCATATCGGTGGCCTGCTCGATATCGTTGCCGGCGCCGGTGGTAAACGTGTTGAAGATCAGGTCCTCGGCGGCCCGTCCCCCCATCAGAACGGCTATACGTGCCAGCAGTGCTTCGCGCGAATAGCTGTGTTTATCCTCGATCGGCAATTGCATCGTGACGCCCAGTGCCCTGCCGCGCGGAATGATGGATACCTTGTGAATAGGGTCGGTCCCCGGCACCAGTTTTGCGATGAGGGTGTGGCCGGCTTCGTGATAGGCGGTACTTTTCTTTTCAGCGTCTGAGATGACCATACTACGACGCTCTGCTCCCATCAGCACCTTGTCCTTGGCGCTGTCAAAATCGCTCGGTTCCACAATGGTTTTATTCAGACGCGCCGCCAGGAGTGCCGCCTCATTTACCAGGTTGGCCAGGTCGGCGCCCGAAAAACCGGGGGTTCCACGAGCAATAACAGCCAGATCGACCGTCTCCGCCAGCGGTACTTTTTTGGAGTGAACCTTAAGTATCATTTCACGCCCCTTTACATCGGGACGCGGTACTACTACCTGGCGATCAAAGCGGCCCGGTCGCAAAAGAGCAGGATCAAGAACATCCGGGCGATTGGTGGCGGCAATCAGAATAACTCCCTCGTTGGATTCGAAGCCGTCCATCTCTACCAGAAGCTGGTTCAAGGTCTGTTCACGTTCGTCATGCCCGCCTCCAAGTCCGGCGCCGCGGTGACGGCCGACGGCATCAATTTCATCAATGAATATGATGCAGGGAGCCCGTTTCTTTCCCTTCAGAAACAGGTCGCGTACCCGACTGGCGCCAACTCCGACGAACATTTCGACAAAATCGGAACCGGAGATGGAAGAGAAGGGAACACCGGCCTCTCCGGCAACAGCGCGCGCAAGAAGCGTCTTGCCGGTTCCCGGAGGTCCGATCAACAGGACGCCCTTAGGAATCTTGCCTCCCAGTTTTGTGAATTTTTTGGGATCTTTAAGGAAAGCGATGATCTCTTCGAGCTCTTCTTTGGCCTCTTCGATGCCGGCCACATCCTCAAAGGTGATTTTAACGGTGGACTCTGTCAGATCCTTGTCCCGGCTCTTGCCGAAAGACATGGCCTTTCCGCCACCCATCTGCATCTGGCGCATGAAGAAAATCCAGACGCCGACCAGCAGAATCAGAGGGAACCAGGAGATAAAGATGGAGAACCAGGAAAACTTTTCCTCTTCCGGTTTAGCGTTGATGGTGACTTTCCGCTCAAGAAGTTTTTCGGTCAGATCTGCATCCGAGTAGGGTTTGTAGGTACGGAACTCCTTGCCGTCCTTGCCGTCAAATTTTCCTGAGATATCATTGCCCTGAATGGTTACCGAGGTTATTTTGCCGGATTCGATTTGTGACATGAAATCGCTGAAGTTGATTTTTTCGGCAGTCGGACGAGGTTTGTTAAACATGTTGAAGAGCAGGATCATCATCAGGCTGATGACCAGCCAGAGTGAAAGATTTTTATAAAATTGGTTCAAAGTAAACCCCCGATTGAATGTATGGTGAGACGTTGAAAATTTTGTAAAGCTAGCATATCAGATGGATGTTTGACAAGCTGAATTGAGGATTGTCTGTGCTGACGCATAACTAAGTACTCCAAGGTCTGAACGGCTTTGAGACTGGTGAGTTGGATCGAGTCAATAATCCGACTCGTTCAATCGTTTGACACCGTGACCACAAGTACTGTGTGATCGCCCTGCTAATCGCCGATGGCCGCTGTCACATGACCTTCCTTTGCATCATCAAGGAAGTGAGCACTATGAATCATTATGGCACGAAAAATGCAGCATCTTACTTGGGTACGAATACACTTGATTAACAAATGCAATCTGCAGGATATTTTAATGGCAAACAGTTCGGTTGAAGCAATAGAGTTGCGCGGTTTCCGCAAAAACTCGGATATTTATGTAGCCGTAGCATTGATCGGGGTATTGTCGCTGATGATTATCCCGCTTCCGGCGTTCATCCTGGACATTTTTCTGGCGGCTAGCATAACCATTGCCCTGACAATTCTACTGATCTGCCTCTACACGGAACAACCGCTTGATTTCTCTGTTTTCCCTTCAGTACTGCTTGTTACAACGCTGTTCCGGCTGGCCCTTAATATCGCCTCTACCCGTCTGATACTTCTTCACGGCAGCGAAGGTGTTGAGTCAGCCGGTACGGTTATTAAGGCCTTCGGACAGTTCGTAGTCGGCGGTAACTATATTGTTGGCGCCGTCATATTTCTGATTCTGGTGATCATCAATTTTGTAGTCATAACCAAGGGTGCTGGACGCGTTGCCGAGGTCGCGGCTCGCTTTACTCTGGACGCGATGCCGGGCAAACAGATGGCCATCGACGCTGATCTGTCGGCTGGCATGCTCACAGAAAAGGAGGCCAAGAACAGGCGCCTCAAAATATCCCGCGAGGCAGAGTTCTACGGTTCCATGGATGGTGCAAGCAAATTTGTGCGCGGTGACGCCGTTGCTGGTATATTGATCGTGATGATCAATATCTTCGGAGGTTTGATTATCGGAGTCTGGCAGCAGGGTATGCCGCTCATGAGCGCCCTGACCAACTATACGTTGCTGACCATAGGCGAAGGGCTGGTGGCCCAGATTCCAGCGCTGATCATATCTACCGCAGCCGGCATCCTCGTGACCCGCTCGGCCGACGAAAATAGCTTCGGCCAGGAACTTACCGGGCAGTTTCTCAATTACCCAAAGGCGTTTTACGTTTCGTCCGGTGTCATGTTTATGTTTGCTCTCATTCCAGGACTTCCGCATTTTGCTTTTTTGCTGCTTGCGGGTGCGACCTTTTTTCTAGGTAAAATGGCCCGTGAGAAAGCAGAGATTGTGGAGGATGCGGGCCTGCCAGCAGCAACTGCCGGCGAGGAGTCGATCGATCAGGCTTCAAACATCCGGCCGCTTGATGTACTTGAGCTTGAAGTGGGCTACGGACTTGTGCCGATGGTCGATGCCGCCCAGGATGGCGAACTGCTGGAGCGTATCCGCTCCATTCGGCGACAGACTGCCCAAAAAATGGGTTTTGTCGTTCCACCGATCCATATCCATGACAATCTGCAGCTCAAGCCATATGAATACAATCTGCTCATTCGTGGTGCCAGGGTTGGTGGCAGCGAGCTTACCGGCCAATATCTGGCCATGGATTCAGGAGCAGTAACCGCAACATTGCCGGGCAAGGCAACCAAAGAGCCGGTTTTTGGGCTACCTGCGATCTGGATAAGACCAGAAGAGCGCGACCACGCTCAGATCAACGGGTACACCATAGTTGACAGCACAACCGTCGTAGCCACCCATATCAGCGAGATTATCAAGAGATATGCGCATGAGTTGGTTGGTCGGCAAGAAATGCAGCAACTGCTTGATAATGTTACGGCCAGCGCCCCTAAAGTGGTTGATGAACTGATACCGAATCTGCTCAATCTTGGCACTGTACTGCGGGTAATCAAGAATTTACTAAAAGAAGGTGTTTCGATCCGCGACTTGCGAACAATTCTTGAGTGTCTGGCCGATTACGCGTCACTTACCAAAGATCCTGATGTACTGACCGAATTTGTTCGCCAGGGACTTGGAAGGTTCATCGTAGACCAATATAAACTGGAAGAAGACACCCTTTTTCTTGTCACAATGGATCGCGAAGTCGAGGATCTTATTGCAGATGCGATTCAACCATCCGACCAGGGTAGTTACTTGGCTATCGAGCCGTCAACGGCCCAACATCTCATCAGTATCATCAGCAACATGTCAGAACGCTTTGGAATGAGCGGTGCTCAACCACTGCTTCTGGCCTCGCCGTCAATCCGCCGACATGTCCGGAAATTAATCGAGCGATTTGTTCCACATATGGCGGTTTTGTCACACAATGAAATTCCGCAGAATGTTAAAATTCAGTCTCTAGGGGTGGTAAGTCTGCATGCTGGTTAAAACGTTTCAAGCGGCTAGCATGGTTGAAGCATTGCGCATGGTCAAGGCCGAGCTTGGACCGGATGCCATGATTCTTTCTACAAAAAAAGATCAGACCGGCGGAATTCTCGGTTTTTTCTGCAAGCAGGTATACCGGGTAACGGCGGCGATCGATCCGGTACATAGACCGACTCCCCCACCGGCTGCTCCGGTCGTATATCGTGAGCCTGCGCCGCGCGAACGTACCGCAAGGGAGGAGATGGAAAGTTCGATGCTCGCTCCGCTTGCGCGGGAGCTGAAAGACCTGCGTGAAAAGGTGGAGGCTCTTGCCCGCCGGGAAGAGGAATTGCGAGCGGAAGCGAAGCCGGTCGATGGAGATGAAGCATCAGGACAGCAGGATAGCGGTATAAACCTCAAAAATATTCCACGATCCGATCTGGAAGAAATCAAAAGACTGCTCCTTTCGACGCTGGCTAAAAGCAAAGAGGGGGGGACAAAGAATGTGCAGTGGCCGAATATTGCCGCAGTGGGCACTTTGGAAGGCCAGTCAGGTGATGAGTTACTGCCCGAAGATTCTCCGCTGGCGAGGGAACTTGCGAACAGCGGGGTTTCAACCGATCTTATCAGAAAAATTGTTGATACGCTTAACACATTGCCGCTTCAGAGCGGAAACCAGACGGTGAAGAGCCGCCTTGGCGAGACGCTGGGACGATTGATCAAATTTGCCGGTACGCTCAAACTGAAAAAAAACTCCCCCCGTATTATAGCGCTGGTGGGACCGACCGGAGTTGGAAAAACAACGACAACTGCAAAGCTGGCCGCTATGTACGCACTCAATCGTGGTAACAAGGTTGCCCTGATCACCATGGATATCTTCAGGGTAGGGGCGGTAGAGCAGCTTAAAACCTATTCGCGTATCATGGGAATCCCGTTGGAGGTTGCTTCGACCCCCAAAGAGCTTGAAAAGGCAGTTGAAAAGCATTTTGCCTGTGATTTGATTTTTATTGACACAGCCGGACGTAGCCACAAGGATAAAGAAAAACTCGATGAAATGAAAAACTTTCTGGAAGACAAGATCCCGATGGAGATTTACCTCTGCCTTTCTGCTACCACCAAAGATCGCGAGCTGGAAGAGATATTGAATCGCTTTAGAATTTTTCAAGTCAATAAAGTAGTCTTCACAAAGATTGATGAATGTGAAAGTTTTGGAAACATGGTCAATCTACTCATGAAGGATAATCTGCAGATCGCATATTTTACCACCGGCCAACGGGTTCCTGAAGATATCGAAATAGCAACTCCTGCAAAACTTGCGGATATGATTTTTCATGAGGGGGCGGAATGAGCACTGTACCAGGAACTGGTGACCAAGCTGAGACCCTCCGCCAAATGGCACACAACGCAAAAAAGAGCCATCAGGCCGATTCTGCACCTGCAACCGGATTGAAAGACCAACAGGGGATCAGGGTGATCTCGGTTACCAGCGGCAAGGGTGGGGTTGGTAAGAGCAACGTTGTTTCAAACCTTGCCATCGCCCTTTCAGCTCAGGGGAAAAAAGTGCTGCTGATAGACGCAGACCTTGGTCTCGGGAATCTGGACGTACTATTGGGGCTATCTCCGGTATACAATCTGAATCACGTCATGAGCGGAGAAAAGAGTATCTTGGATATTCTGATCGACGGCCCGGCCGGCACCAAAATCATCCCGGCCGGTACCGGTGCCCAGGAGCTGACAAATCTGGGTCAGCATGAAAAACTGAAGCTTCTTGGCGAACTGGATATGCTTGAGGAGCAGTTTGATTTTTTGATTGTCGATACCGAGGCAGGGATATCTGAAAACGTCACGTATTTTACCGTGGCGGCTCAAGAGATCTTCGTCGTGGTTACGCCCGAACCAACCTCGATTACCGATGTATATGCCCTCATCAAACTTCTGGCAACACGATATTCCGAACATCACTTCAAGGTTCTGGTTAATATGGCAAAAGACAGCGAAGACGCCCTTGAAGTTTTTCGTAAGCTGGCCAATGTGGCGGGTCGGTTCCTTGACATTTCACTTGATTATCTGGGGTGCGTCGTCAAGGACGAAAAGGTTGTCGAGGCGGTCAAGAGGCAGAAAGCGGTCATGGAATTGTTTCCTGATTCTGATGCTGCCAACTGCTTTAACACGCTTGCCCGTCGGGTGATCGAGAACAAGCGCCAGAACCGGGTTAAAGGCAATATTCAGTTTTTCTTCCGAAGGATGCTGGACCATTCTGGGGAAAATTGAGGCATGTCCAAGGTCGGACAGCTTGATCAATGTTCCGGTCGGATGGCAGATCGCGAGCAAATGATTGTTGATCATATACCTTTGGTTCGCTATTTGGTCGGGCGAGTGACCAGCCATCTGCCACATCATATCGACACGCAGGATCTGATGAGTGCCGCCATGATTGGCCTGATAAATGCAGCTGATCGGTTTGACTCCAATCGGGGTGTGCTCTTTAAAACCTTTGCAGAACAGCATGTGCGTGGAACAATTCTTGATGAATTACGTTCCTACGATGTGCTCAGCCGTTCTATGCGCGACAAGTACAAACGGTTGGAGCACGAGCTTCGCCTTCTTGAACATCGCTTGGGACGTAATCCGACCAGCGAGGAAGTTGCTGCTGAGCTGGCAATCAGTTTGGACGAATACTTCGAACTGCTTGATGATGTGCATGCTTTTACCTTTATCAGCCTGGATGACAGTTGGGAGGATGAAGACGGGCACCCTCTCTGTCTAGCCGACGTTCTCTGCGAGAATGAAGCCAAGAGTCCGCAGCAGCAGGTAATAATGATGCAGCTGGCCGAAGCGCTCGGGCAGGCCATTGAGGCTTTGCCGGAGAAGGAACGACTGGCTGTTACGCTTTATTACAGTGAGGATCTCAATCTTAAAGAGATTGGTGAAACACTCGGTTTAACCGAATCACGCATATCGCAGCTTATAAGTCAGGCCATGGTGAGGTTGCGCGGACGCCTCAAACTGCACAAAAACTAAGGGAGACCCCAATGAATAGCGGAATGTATTCGGCCGTTTCAGGAAGTCTGGCTGCAATGCGGCGACTGGACATTATCAGTAACAACCTGGCCAATGTAAATACGGTTGGTTTCAAAAAAGACAAGATGTCATTTGAAGGATTACTGGCAGGTTCCTTAAATCCGCCAAATGTACCGCAAGGTACAACTGCCGATCCAATATTGCAGAAGGAAAACGTATATATAGACTTTGCTAGCGGGCCTGTTGGCCAGAGCGGAAACCCTCTTGATCTGGCTATAGACGGGGACGGTTTTTTTGCCGTAACCACTCCTACCGGGCCAGCCTACACCCGGCAAGGTAATTTCCGGTTGAACACTGATGGCACGTTGGTGACTACTGATGGGTATACTGTGATGGGAGGACAAGGCGGGAGCATTCGCATCAATGGCAGCAGAGTCGAGATTGATGCTGGCGGACAAATACTCGTTGACGGTACATCGGTTGGAAAAATATCACTGGTGGACTTTGCAAAACCATACAATCTGACAAAAATCGGCAGTACTCTGTTTGTACCAGCCGACCCCAAAACGGCGACGCAGGAGAGTAAAGCCCAGATTCTGCAGGGACATATTGAGGGCTCAAATGTTGAGAGTATCTCGGAGATGGTACAGATGATCGAGACAAATCGATATTTTGAAGCTTGCTCCAAGGTAATAAAGGGTTTTGACGACATGGCCACCAAGGCGGCCAATGATCTTGGTAAATTGTAGTCTGACCGAGATTATAATTAATTTCAATAGCAAAATTGCAGGGAGAACAGTACCCAAGACCAATTTCCAACTTGACTAAAGGAGTACTATCATGATTCGCTCACTCTGGACCGCCGCTTCAGGAATGCAGGCACAATCAAAACAGATTGATGTGATTGCCAACAATCTGGCAAACGTCAACACCACCGGCTTCAAACGCAGCAGAGCCGATTTTCAGGATCTGATCTACCAAAACCTGAAAACAACCGGTTCTCCTGCTACCAACTCCACCCAAGTTCCGACCGGCATTCAGATTGGCCTGGGTACAAGGCTGGCTGCCGTTACAAAAATATTCACGGCGGGTGATTTTACACAAACAGGGAACGAATTGGACATCGCCATTGAGGGTGACGGTTTTTTTCCGATTACCCTGCCCGACGGCACTACCGGTTATTCCAGGGCTGGTGCTTTCAAGCGCGACAGTACCGGACAGATTGTAACACCCGACGGTAATCCACTCTCTCCTTCAATCACCATCCCCAACAACGCCACCAAGATCAACGTTGGCAGTGATGGAACAGTTTCGGTGCAGCAAGCCGGACAAAGCGCCACAACTACTGTAGGAAACATCCAGCTGGCTACTTTCTCCAATCCATCCGGTCTCTCCAGTCATGGAAAAAACATATATACGCCTACGGATGCCTCCGGGACTGCTACGACCGGCACTCCGGGACAAAATGGTGTCGGCACTATTGCCCAGGGACTGCTGGAGATGAGTAATGTCAATGTGGCCGAAGAGATGGTCAACATGATCGTAGGCCAGCGTGCCTACGAGATCAACTCCAAGGCTATTACAGCTTCAGATGAGATGCTGCAAACAGCCAACAACCTGAAACGATAGTTCTGGAGCCGGCTTCTCATGAAACACGTATTGTCTTATGTTCTCATCCTGCTTTTAGTCCTGGGGTCCATTTGCCCAGGCCAGGCCTTGTCTTCAATCGACCGGGAACAGGAGATTCGTGAAGCTGTCACCGCATTTGTTATAGCGCGTACGACCGGCATGGGATGGGAAGTACATATCCGCCGTTTAACCATATCTGACGTCCTGAAACTACCGGAGGGGAACATTGAGTACGATGTTATTGCCCCGCAACAGTGGGAAGGCTGGGGCAATGTCAGTATAGCGGTTCTGGCCCGCCAGAAAGACAGAGTGCTACGCAATATTCCGGTGCGGGTAGAAGCGGAAGCGTTTGTTGATACGGTTGTTGCGCTTCGTCTGATAGAACAGGGTGCCAGTATAACAGCAGCAGATTTGGTCCTCCAGAAACGGGAGATTACACAGAACACCAGTCGGGCTTCCCGCAAAATCGAGGAGATCGCAGGCAAGAGGGCCCGCACGACAATCAAAGCCAATCAGACAGTTCGCACTGATCAGGTCGAAAAGGTGCCTTTGGTCAAATCCGGGCAGATGGTCACCATCATTGCCGAAAATGATGTGATAAAGATATCTGTTGCAGGAAAAGCACGAAGCTCCGGCGCCGTGGGGGATGTTGTCATAGTGCAGAACCAGAATTCTCTTAAAGAAATACCCGCCAGAGTCATCAACTCCACTACTGTGCAGATCGCATTTTGAAAAGAGCTTGGCTGAGGGAACGGAAATGAAGCGCATTTTTATTATAGCACTGTTATTTTTACAGACCGGGTGCGCAGTAGAAAAGACCACTGTCAAGACAGCCGGTATCGATGAACAACAATTGAAACCGGTAGCAGACTATTCGAGCGGATCACTCTGGCAAGCATCTTCCAGCGGTATCACCGAGGATTTCAAGGCCCGTCGCCGCGGCGACATAATAACTATTGTCATCACCGAGACCTCCAGTGCATCCAAGGCAGCCAAGACGGATACCGGCAGAAGCTCTTCCATTAATGCCGGGATGCCAAACTTTTTGGGACTGGAATATCAAGGTATTGCCAAAAATCTGGGGCCCGATTTGACCAAGTTGATCAATGCAAATGTTGACTCGGCATATAAAGGTTCCGGCTCTACATCGCGTCAGGAAAATTTGAACGCCACTATAACAGCCCGGGTGATTGATGTTCTCCCCAACGGCAACCTGCAGATTGAAGGACGACGTAACATCAAGGTCAACGAAGAAGATCAGGAAATTCTCCTGGAGGGTACCGTACGCCCACGCGATGTCGGTCAGAACAACACTGTCAACTCAGTGTATGTTGCCGATGCAAAAATCAGTTATTCAGGCCGAGGTATCATATCCGATCGTCAGAGTCCGGGCTGGCTTATGAATATTCTGGACAAGGTCTGGCCATTCTGATAGTTCCACGCTGTTGCGAGCTGTGCAAAGGGTAACTATATGAAAATATTCAATGTTGTTATACTCTGCGCCATGATCCTGCTTGCTGCGTCAGGCGCTTTGGCTGTCCGCATCAAGGACATTGCATCGTTCGAAGGAATACGGGATAACCAGCTGATGGGCTATGGGCTGGTCGTAGGGCTTAACGGTACCGGCGACAGCGATCAGGCCAAGATTCAGACGCAGTCGGTTGTCAACATGCTTGAGCGGATGGGAATCAGCACTACGATCAATGACATCAAAATCAAGAACGTTGCAGCTGTAATGGTAACTGCGACTCTCCCGCCGTTTGCAAAACAGGGCAACCGGCTGGATGTGCTGGTTTCGTCACTGGGGGATGCCAAAAGCATCGCCGGCGGCACTCTTATCATGGCTCCATTGAAAGGTGGTGACAACCAGATTTACGCCGTAGCTCAAGGCCCGGTTTTAACCGACTCATTTGCGTTTGGCGGTCAAGGTGCGAGTGCGCAAAAAAACCATCCAACCGCAGGGCGCGTACCGAACGGTGCGCTGGTGGAACGGGAATTGCCCTATACCCTGACAGGAAGATCCACACTACGCCTGAATTTGAATGTATCTGATTTTACTACCGCTTCCCGCATTGTTGGAGTCATAAATGACAAATTCAAGGCCACAGTTGCGGTAAGCAACGATCCTGGTTCAGTCGCTCTGACTATACCTGAGGCATATGCCAACCGAGCTGTCGAGTTCGTTGCAGCTCTTGAGACGCTTGAGGTCAGGCCGGATGTACAGGCCAAAGTGGTGCTAAATGAGCGAACCGGTACGATTGTGATGGGAGAAGGTGTTCGCATCTCTACAGTGGCGGTCACACACGGCAGCCTGTCGCTTGTTATCAAGGAGTCGCCACAGGTTTCACAACCCGCTCCATTTAGCACAACCGGCGAGACCAAGGTAGTTCCTCGAACTGACCTGAAAGTTGAAGAGGAGAATCGCCGCTTGATGGTAGTGCCGGAGGGGGCCACCATCGGAGATGTCGTACGGGCGCTCAACCTGTTGGGGGTAACCCCGCGCGACCTGATCAGCATCTTGCAGGCGGTAAAGGCTGCTGGCGCATTGCAGGCTGATCTTTCGATAATTTAGCCTTAAGCCTGGAACGAATTAGGACGATAAGGATGTTATGGATACCATAAAAGCTACATCGATTCCTGACGCTTCTGAAAGTGCCGCCATCAAGGCGCGCCTGCTGCAGAACCAGATTCAGGGCGGCGCGGTGCTTAGTGAAAAGCAGCGTTTGCAGGCCAAGAAGGTTTCACAGGATTTTGAGGCTCTGTTTGTCGGCATGATGATGAAGTCGATGCGTGAGACCGTCGGAAAGGACAAGCTGACCGGGGGCGGGCATGGCGAAGAAGTATATCGGTCCATGCTTGATCAGGAATATGCTGCGGCTTCAGTAAAACGTGGTGGCGGGTTGGGACTGGCGAAGATAATAGAGAAGGAAATCGTCAGGCAGGAGAGCAGACGGATCATCAGATCATCTGTAGATAAAAATGAATAATTTATTCCAATTCCAGATCAAGGATGATATCAAGGCGGCGAGGATTGAGGCGGCGAGGCGTACTTGGCAGTACGTTGAGTAGCCGAAGACGAGCCAACGAAGATAGGGCCTTGATATGGAATTGGAATTACACCAACAAAGGGCAGGGCATATTGGGTTATCATTATGAACACATTAACTACGGCGCTTGATTCCCACTTGCAACTTCTTCAGGAGCTCCTTTCTCTGCTCAAGAGAGAGACCGGAGAACTTTCTGAGGTGCATCTGGATGCCATGTCCGAAATAAACAACCTGAAAGAAGAGATTGCAGCCCGCATTCTGGCGGGTGCCGGTTCGCTCCGTCGTGTTGTCGAAGAGGCGGCCACCCGTGAAGGGTTCACTTCAAAAGCGACCCTGGGAGAACTGGCTGTCAACCTCAACAGAAAGGGTAACCAGGATGTAACTCGTCTACATGCAGAGTTGAACGCCACCGCCAGCCAGGTTAAGGAACGTCTGGCTCTCAATCGCGATATTGCAGAGCGCTTCGTGGCTTCAGTAGGTAATTCGCTTGATTTTCTGGCACGTGTTATCAATCAAACCAATACCTATGGCTCTTCCGGTGGCTACCAGCAGCGCCTGACCGGTGCAGTAATGATAAACAGGGAGGCATGATATGGGCCTGAGCGCAGCCATGGAAATTGGCAAAAACGGACTCACGATATACCGGGTTGCTTCAGAGGTGACTGGCGAGAATATTGCCAATGTGAATACTCCCGGTTATTCGCGCCAGCGGATCATTCTGGAAACAGCTCCCCCGACGACAGTCAACGGTTTCCCGCTCGGTACCGGCGTGAAGATCGCCACAGTCGAACGCTACTACGACAGTCTGCTGCAGCAGCAGTTGGTCAACGCCCAGACAACCCAGGGCTACGATACAGCCAAGTCCAACGTCCTGCAGCAGATAGAGCCAGTATTCAACGAGGTAGCCAACGATGGCATCGGAGCAGCCATTTCCAAGTTTTTTGGCACGTGGCAAGATTTGACGGTAAACCCATCAGGAACCCCTGAACGGCAGTCGGTCATTACCAATGCTCAAATATTGGCCGATAATTTTCATACTGTCAGCAAGGCATTGAGCAATACCATCTCCATCCAGAATGCCTCGCTGGTTCCAATAGTTGACGACATCAATGCCACTCTCGCAAATATTGCCCAACTGAACGGCCAGATCAGGACGACTGAACTGGTTTCGGGAAATGCCAACGAAACCAGAGACCAGCGAGATCAACTCGTGCGGGATCTCTCCAAGAAGATCGGTATCTCCTTTACTGAAAACAGCGATGGCACCACTGATATTATGTTTACTGACGGTGGGGCCTCCCTTGTAACAGGCTCTATATCAGGCGCATTCTCTCTTGATACGACCAATCCGAACAGCTTTGTGGTTCAATTGACTCCGGTCGGTGGAACTCTTACGACCGTATCACCGACTACCGGACAATTGGGAGCTACAATCGCCCTGAGGGACACAATAATCCCCGGTTATCTGTCTCAAGTGGATGCGCTGGCGACAACCATCACCACGCAGGTAAACGCACAGCACACTGCCGGTTTCGACCTGAACGGCAATCCCGGTTTACCTCTGTTTGATCCTGCCGCGACCGGTGCCGCCACGTTCGGTCTGAATCCTCTGATAATCAGCACAGCGCAGATTGCGGCATCATCCAGTGCTCTTATAACGGGTGATAACATCAACGCTCAGCTCATTTCAAAATTACAGGGACAAAAGCTCATGTCAGGTGGTACTCTTACCTTCAACGGCTATATTGGCGGCCTTGAGAGCAAGATCGGCCTGGACGTCGCATCAAGTAAAACGACCGTATCTCAGGATGAGGCGTTCAGCAAGCAGTTGACTGCATTGCGGGAGTCTAATTCCGGAGTATCCCTGGACGAGGAATTGACCAACCTGGTCAAGTATCAGCGGTCCTACCAGGCTTCGGCCAAACTCATTACTACGGCAACCGATATGATGGATATTGTCATCGGGTTGATACGTTAGGAGAATATCATGCGCGTAACAGCAAACATGTCGGCGGATTCTTCGATTTACAATATTCAACAAGGGCGCAAGCGGCTCGACAAGCTTCAGGAGACAATCTCGTCAAATCAGAATATCAACAGACCAAGTGACGATCCCATCTCCAGCCGCCTCCTGCTTGATATAGGCGACAAAATAAAGGCTTCTGACCAGTACAATACCAATATGGTCAATGCCACTACATGGATGAAGATAGCCGATACGGCTTTGAGCGGCATGAACGACACCATGCTGCAGGCCAGAACGATCATGAATTCAATCATCAGCGGCAGCAGCGACCCCACTCAACGCCAACTGGTTCATAACCAGCTGATCGAATTTAAAAAGCAGATCGTTGATATGGCCAATACCCAGTATGGAGACCAGTATGTTTTCGGTGGTGCAAACAATCTTGTGCCTCCGTTCAATGAGACTGATAATACATACGCCGGTGATGGTACTGAACGTCAGATCGAGATAGCCCAGGGAGCAACTCAAACCATCAGCGTTTCGGGGGATCGCCTCCTGCAAGGCGTCGGTACGGACCCCAGTTATGGCAGTACCGATGTTCTCCAGACATTTGATGATCTGATAGCAGCAGTAGGGGATACTACAACCCCCAGTGATGCTGCTGCTATAGACACCGCGGTACAATCCCTGTATCTGGCCTCGCGGCAGATAATCAATGCGGTCAATACAAACATATCCCGCATGGTCAGAGTCGATAACATGTCCAAGTTGAATGTTAACAATAAAAACACGCTTATTGGGATCGCCGGCAACATTCAGAACCCGGATTTGGTGAAGCTGGGGGTTCAGCTCAGTAGCGAAAATAATGCATTTCAGGCTTCTCTTGCATCAACCGCCAAGCTTTCCCAGCTGTCACTTCTGGATTATTTGAAGTAACTTGCCATCGTAGCCACAAAAATAGTGATCCTGAGCAGGGTGCTTTTGCCAAGTCGTTGTGATCAAAGGCATTGACCTTCCTATTGCTGCACTCTATAACAGAGTCATGCAGCTTATCCACTCCGCATTACCGGCCGGTAAACACAGGCCGGTTTCCATTCGCCGGAACGTATTCCGTCTCTCCATGCCGGTTCTACTCTCTTCTCTGTTCCAGCGACTGGTTTCCATCGTGGACATCTTCCTGACAGGTGGTCTGGGCGCTGCAGCTATCGCCGCCGCAGGGCTCGGCCAGCTCCTGATGTTTACCACCATGACGGTCTTCTGGGGTCTCTCTACCGGGGTCACTGTTGTAATCGCCCATCTTTGGGGCGCCGGGCGGCGTGAGGATACCGGCCGGGCCGCCTTTGTATCATGCCTGGCATGTCTGGCTATGACAGCAGTCTGCTCGTTGATCGGTTCGACCTGGGGTAGCAATATCGCCCGGCTGATGGGAGCCACACCCGATGTGCAGGTCTTTGCCGCCGAATACATCCGATTGGTGTTCCTCTGGATGATCTGGACAACCGGGCTGAATGTCCTCTCTGCAATCATGCATGGTATCGGTGATACCCGAACACCAATGGAAGCGATAATTCTGGTGAACATCCTGCATGTGCTACTGGCCTGGCCGCTGATCTACGGGAAATACGGCATGCCTGCACTGGGAGTCAAAGGGGCGGCCATCGCCATCAACACATCTGAATGCGTAGGGTTCAGTTATCTACTGATTCAGGCGTTACGGAAAAAATGCATCATCTTCAGCCGACCCGATCTCCAGATCTTCGGCAGAATCTGGAGAACAGGCTGGCCGGTGGCACTGGAACGAATCGCCCAACAGAGCGGGCAACTGTTCTACTCAAGTTTCATTATCGGCTACGGGAGCGGTGCTTATGCCGCATACCAGATCGGGCTTTCGATTGAATCGCTTTCCTTTATGCCTGGGGCCGGAATGGGGATTGCCGCTGCCACACTGATGGGGCAGGCTCTGGGGGCCGGCAAGCGTCGTCGAGCCCGCATCAGCCACAATGAGGCGCTGCGTCTGGCGGTTGGCGTGATGACCATCATGGCTTTACTCTTCTTTTTCGTACCGCATTTTCTGATCGGGATTTTTACACAGGATACAGATGTGGTTGAAAAGGGGAGCGTATTCCTGAAACTGGTGGCTTTTGCCCAGTTGCCGCTTGCAATATCGTTTGTCTATGCCGGCAGCCTGCGCGGAACTGGCGACACTTTTTACGTTTTCATCGTAACGTTGCTTGCCATGTGGGGAATCAGGGTGCTACTGTCCTGGGCGGCATCCAGCTGGTTGCATCTCTCACTGTATGCGGTGTGGGGAGTATTTCTGATCGATTGGTACTTCCGGGTGGTGGCTTTTGCCTGGCGTTACCACCGGCGAGGTCTGCATGGCGTTATTGTATGAGCCCCTAGCGGTGCTTCCCGTTTGTTAATATGCATATTAACAATCTGTTTACTTTTTTGATGCACTTCGTGTAGATTTCTTGCCTAAGGAAACAGCCTGAATTTTGGAATACACTATTGTGGAATCATCCATGACAAAGAGTACAATGCGGGACGACATCCGCTACTTCACACCACCGCCAGACTATGTTCTGACCGGACGGGACGGTCTTGTAAACATCCCCTGGCTGGGCAGACCGCCCATCCCGTTGCTTGGTGGTGATTATTTGGCGGTAGAAGCGGGAGGCTCGCCGGATTACGATATGGTAGGGCGCGGCATCTATCTGGCATTACGGCACGACCCGGAGTGCGCCTCTGCTGCCGAGTACGCCGGTGTGTTGAAAGAGGCATACCCTCATATCGTCTCCGAGTTGGGAGGCCAGATCATCATGCTGGAGGCCAAAGAGGTTGATAGCCCCTATATGGACCGCAAGATCAATTTCCTCAAGATCATGGCCCTTCTGGATCCCTGCAACGCTGACCTGCCGCTGGAGATCGCCCACACGCTCATAGACAGGGGCTCGTGTTTGTCAACTCTGCATCAAGCGGTATCAAGCTGGTACGGAGCAGAAAGGTATCTCAAGAAGTCTCTTGAACTAAACCCGGTCAATCGACATGCCTCCTATGAATACGGTGAGGCACTCTATGTGCTGGGGCGCTATGAGCGTGCCGCTGAAGTCTGGAGTGAAACTCTGCCACTGTTCGAATCGTCAGAAAGAGTGCGAATTGAGAACCGGATTGCAGATATCCTGAATTGTAAGATTCCGATGGTGCCGCCGCTGGACTATCTGACGGCACTATCTGTGGCGGTAGATGAACATCATGTCGGGCATCATGACGAAGCTGCCGCGATCATAGAGGATGTACTGTCCGATCCTGTATTTGCCGAGCAGTTTCCGATGAATGAAGTTTACTTCCTTCTGGGTGCCTGCTACCAGCAGATTGGCCTCATAACGGAAGCTGCAGAGGCTTTCAAAAGGAGTTGAGCATGTTTGGTTTCAGTACTGCGGACTGGCTTTTCAGCGGTTTTATTCTGGTAGTCATATATATCTGCGTGGTTATCAGTAATATGCTGAAGAGCAAAGATTCGTGAGACGCAGTAATCAGAGAGGACTTTGTGGAAGTTATCGACGACAATGAGCAAGAACGGCAGCGACCTTTGGGGATGATCCTTTTGGGGGTAATGTACCTGTTTTTTTTCCTGTTAACCGTGTCGACCTTCGGTTATCCGATTCCGTTTTTCGGTGTCATCTATCAGGGGAGAACCGCTGAGGCTCTGGTTTTTATTGACAGTCTGGTCTGTCTCTACCTCTTTCTGGGGCTGGTAAAACGCCAGAACCTGACGTGGTATTTCCTGCTCTGCTACAACGCATTTGAACTGGTAAATTCACTGGCAAACCAGTTTTTTATAACGCCGGTCGAATTGGAAAAGGCCGTTGGTGAAAAGGTTGACCCCCAAGGCGTTCTGGCCACAAACATCTCGGTCATTATCGCCATACTACTGCTTTCGGGCTTTATTTTCCGGCATCGGGAATATTTCAGCAACCGCTCAAAGTACCTTTTTTAACAGTAACCAGTATGAATACAGCGCTTCGCGCTCGCAACCGGGAAATCAATATGCGGCAGCAAGGTGTCTCTGTTTGCATTAATAAACTGAATAAGTCCTTCGGCGATAATCATGTACTGAAAGATGTTGATCTGGATGTCAGTGTCGGTGAGACCTTTTCCATCATCGGTCCATCAGGCACCGGTAAAAGTATCCTGCTCCGCCATATCATCGGGCTGGAAAAACCGGACAGCGGCCGGATTCTGATTAATGGGGAGCCACTCGAAACATCCCCCCGCAATTATCGCAGCAGTATGGTGTTCCAGTCTTCGGCTCTGTTCAATTCTCTGACTGTCGGTGAAAATATAGGATTATGGCTTCGTGAGCATCGTATATTCCCCGAATCACGAATACGGGGAATCATTTCTGAGAAGCTGGCCATAGTCGGTCTGGGAGGAAAAGAAGGCCTCAAAACATCAGAGCTGTCAGGGGGAATGAAAAAACGGGTCGCTATTGCCCGGTCGCTGGCCATGGAACCGGAGATGGTACTCTATGATGAACCAACGGCAGAGCTGGATCCGGTGACAACCGACGAACTGGCCGAAACCATAATCTCACTGCGTGGTATTTCCGGCAGTACGACGATCATTGTCACCCACGATCTTAATTTTGCCCTGTATCTGTCCGACCGTATCGCCATGATGCACCAGGGACGTATTGTTGCTATCGGGACGCCCTTGGAAATCAAGACCAGTGAAAATCCGTTCGTCAAGAGTTTTGTCCGCACCACAACCAAGGGAATATACGGTCTGTAAAAAAACATATCCTGCATCTTTTTATTCCACCCCGGCAACGAATCCGCTATAGTACAACCCATGGGCAAAATACTATTGATTGACGACGACCAGGCCTTCACCAGTTTTCTGGGCGACTATATAAAAGAACATTACCCGCTTCTGCAGGTTGAGATCCACAACAACCCGTTGTCGGCCCTGCATTCCATCAAGACAGGCAGCTTCGATCTGATGCTGATTGATTTGGAAATGCCAGCCATTGACGGCCTCAAATTGCTCAAATTCGCAGTCGATACCGGGATGGACAAAAACAGAATCGTGATTCTCTCCGGCAGGGATGCCGATTTTCTGCACGGGCTCTGTCCGATGGGGACCTGTCTTGCTGTTCTTAACAAGTTTGAAGTACGGCAGAAGGCAGTGCTGGACATGATATTCAGTTCACTCAACAGAAAAGCCCAAGTGGCCTGAGTTACCATGACGGACTTGCTGAAAACATCTGTAGTCCTGATTCTGATTGTCGTCCTGTTGCGCCGCAAGGTCTCTATGGCAGCTGTCATGCCGATCGGTGCGCTGGTTCTGGCTATTATCTACCTGACTCCACCGCGAGACTTCCTTCAGGCGGCTGTCATGGCCGTTTTTGCTCCAAAATCCCTCGAAATGACAATGACTCTGATGCTGACCATGGTAATGGAGAATATCCTGCGTACAACCGGCATGCTCACACGTATGGTCAGTTCCCTGTCGGAAGCGTTATCGGACCGGCGGCTGGTGATGGCGGCGATGCCGGCCATGATCGGTATGCTTCCCTCACCGGGTGGGGCAATATTCTCGGCTCCAATGGTAAATGAGGCGGCTGGTGACGCCGTGGTCGCGCCTGAACAAAAAGCATTGATAAACTACTGGTACCGACATATATGGGAATACGTTTCACCTCTCTATCCCGGCATTATTCTGGTTGCCGGTATTACCGGGCTCTCCACCCAGACCCTGTTTCTTGCCAACCTCCCTTTTGCTCTTTCCGTTGTCGGATGGGGAGCACTGTTCTGTTTTCGCGGTATTGGCAGGCAGCATGTCCGGCCATCCCCATCCGGCCGCAAGCGTGAGTTTCTGACCTTTCTCGCCATGATATCCCCGATCATGCTGGCAATGCTGCTGGTGGTAATCTTCAGGGCCAGAGCGACACTGGCGCTGGGAGGCGCGGTCATAGCTCTCTATGCCGTACACCGCTATTCGCCAGCCATGATTTTCAGGAATCTGCGGGAGAGTGTTTCGGGAAAGGCGCTTTTTCTGGTGATAGGCATCATGATTTTTCAGGAGGTATTGAGCGTTACCAGCGCACTGAAAGGCATATCAAGCTTCTTTACCGCCTCTCATATGCCGGTGTATCTGCTGCTGTTTCTGATACCGTTTATCGCAGGCGTCATGACCGGTCTGACGATCGGATATGTAGGCATAACCTTTCCACTGCTGCTGCCGCTTATGGGTGATCCCACCCCCTCGCCGGCCCTGGTAGCACTGTCCTTCGGCTCGGGTTTTGCCGGTGTGATGCTCTCGCCGGTTCACCTCTGTTATGTATTGACCTGTGAATATTTCCATGCCGACATTGCCCGGGTCTATCACCGCCTGTTCCTCCCGTCCGCTTGCGTTCTGGCGGCGGTACTTATCCCGTTCTACGTATGGTAGTTCTCAATGACAACATAATGACTGACGACACTCCATTGAGAGAGGTACTCACTGCACGCATTGCAGAACAGGGCCGGGTAACCTTTGCCGAGTTCATGGCGGTCTGCCTCTACGAACCGGAGCTTGGCTACTATACCTCTCCGGGACGCAAGGTGGGTGCGGAAGGAGATTTCTACACCAGCATAACGGTGCATGCCGCCTTCGGCCGTGTAATCGCCCGTGAAATTGCTCAGATGTGGCGCTGCATGGATACCTCGGCCAATTTCACCCTGGTGGAATGCGGAGCTGGCAACGGCCGTCTGGCGTGCGATATAATGGATTATCTCAGCGAACGGGAAGTGGATCTTTATGAGGGTTTGAGGCTCGTGCTGGTTGAGAAAGAACCATCTTTGGCGGAGGTGCAACGTGAGATGCTGAAGGCTCATGTTGACCGGATGGCGTGGCTGTCACCGGAGGAGTTCGCTTCGGGCGACTTCACCTTCAGCGGATGTCTCTACTCCAACGAACTTATCGATGCCCTGCCTGTGCACCGGGTGCTGATGACCCCCGACGGCCTGCGCGAGGTGTACGTTACCCTCAGGGAGGGAGAATTCGTGGAGGAAACCGGAGAGCTTTCTACCCCGGAGATTGAAGAATATCTGAAACGGGTTGCGGTTGAACTGCATCCGGGACAGCTGGCCGAAGTCAACCTGAACGGACCAAAGTGGCTGACAGCGGTATCAAAAGCCCTCAAGAGCGGTTTTCTCCTGACAATCGATTACGGCTATCAGGCGCAGGAGCTGTATTCAGCGAGCCGTAAACAGGGAACGCTGCTCTGTTACCATCGTCATCGGGTCGAAGAAAACCCCTATTTTCGCCTTGGCCGACAGGATATCACCACACACGTTGATTTTACTACCCTTATGAAGTGTGGAGAAGAGTTTGGGCTACAGGGCATCTGGTTCGGCGAGCAGTATCGTTTCCTGCTCTCAGCCGGCATCATTGAGGAAATTGAAGCAATCGAGCGTTCAAACGTTTCCGACGAGGAGAAGCTGCGTCTGCGTCTGACCCTGAAGAAGCTGATCATGCCTGAAGGGGGAATGGGCGACACCTTCAAGATACTGATCCAATCACGGGGGGTTGATGCTCCCCGCCTGCTCTGTCAGCGGAGGATCGGAGGCTGAATGAAAGCGCTCTCGTCTCCTCATATCCGCGGCATCGTTTTTGACCTGGATGGCACCTTGTATTTCTGTGAAACCTTTGCCGGTTCTATTCAGGACGCTGCGTCCGGTTTCATCGCCGACCTCAAAGGGATCGGCCAGCCGGAAGCCGCCCTGTTGATCGCCGCAACCCGTCTGCGTCTTTCGGAGAAGAGCGGCATTGTGCAGACACTGTCGGAGGTCTGTAGAGAATTAGGGGGCAGCATCAGGGAACTTCATGGTTTTTTTGCGGCGAACCTCAGGCCGGAGACCCACCTCGTCCGAGATGCACGGGTGATTCTTCTCCTTAAGCAGCTGTCAGAACACTATCCGCTCTACATTTACACAAACAATAACCATGCGTTGACGACCCGCATCGTTGATCTTCTGGGTCTGGACGGTCTGTTCCGGCGTAACTTCGTCATCGACGATAACTGGCGGCCCAAGCCGGATGAGGAAATGCTGTTGCGAGTATTATCAGAGATCGCTCTTTCACCCGCAGAAGCGCTTTTTGTAGGTGACCGCTACGATGTTGACCTGCGTCTGCCGGAACAGCTGGGATGTCCGGTGTACCTGAGCCGGAATGTTGAACAGCTGTTGCGCCTGGAAGAGCTGCTTACCCCCTGAAACACCTCCTGATTCGTTTTAATTCGCGGCTTGGCACCATAGCCTGTCATTCCCGAGGTAGTAATCGGGAATCCAGCCTATGAACTAAACACTGGTTAGAATCCAATAAATGATGTATAATTTTGATGTCATTAATTGCATGTGGAGGTGTTAGTCATGAGAAGCAGTGTTCCCTGTACCCTACGACTTGAAGAGGAAATCTATACCCGTATCAAGGAAATTGCCAAAGAACGGCACACGTCGTTTACCGCCTTTGTTCAGGGTGTGCTGGCCGATGTGTTGAAAAATGAGGAGCAGAAAGCGCTCTACAACGCATTCTCACTGGCGGGAGAGGACGCGGATGTCAAGTTTGCCATTTCCGCACAGATGGAGGTAATAGAACGTTATGAATAATCTGCCAAAACGGGGAGAAATCTGGCTTCTCGATTGGTCTCCCTCGCGCGGCTCCGAGCAGGCCGGCTTTCGTCCGGCTCTTATTATTCAGACAGATGCCGCCAACAGTAATCCAGGTTATCCGAATACCATCGTTCTGGCTGTGAGCACAAAGGGAAAGCAGGTCCCTTTTCATGTAATTCTCAAACCGGACAGTATCAACGGACTGACAGAAGTATCATTCGTGAAATGCGAACAGGTGTTGACCATCGCAAAGGAACGATTAGTAAAGAAGTTGGGGGTAATTGGTATTGAAGAGTTGCGGAAGATCACACAAGCGGTACGTCTGGTGCTGGAAGTCGGGTGAAAGTTTGGCAGATACTGCTTTATTCAGCAACCTCACTTCTTCAGCGTTGTATGATCGCTTCCCCGCCGCAAATACGTCAAGATTTCATGCATATCCTCCGGCGGTTCGACCGTAAACTCCAGATATTCGCCGCTTGACGGGTGGATGAAGCCCAGACAGCGTGCGTGCAAAGCCTGGCGTCCCAGCCGGTTGATCATGGCGCGAAGGTGCGTGTCCGGCAGGTTATTGATCCGTCCTCCGTCCGCATACAACGGGTCGCCCAGAAGAGGGAAACCGGCCTCGGTCAGGTGTACCCTGATCTGGTGCGTGCGCCCGGTCTCCAGCCGCAACTCCACCAGCGAAATTCTGCCGTAGCGTTCCTTTACCTCCCAGCGGGTAACCGCGTGTTTGCCGCTTCGTGCCTTGCCCGACAATCTCAGTCGATCAGTCGGGTGGCGCCCTATGATCCCCTCAATCTTGCCGGTCTCCTGCAGCGGGCTTCCATAGATCAGCGCCAGATAGATTCGTTTGACTGAATGGACGCTGAACTGGGCCGAAAGCGATTGGTGAGCACGGTCATGTTTGGCGGCAACCAGTGCGCCCGAAGTTCCCTTATCCAGCCGGTGCACGATACCGGGGCGCAGTTCGCCGCCGATACCGGATAGATCGGTACAATGAGCCAGCAGGGCGTTGACCAGGGTGCCACTGGTGGTTCCGGCGCCAGGGTGTACGACCATCCCGGCCGCCTTGTTGATGACGATCAGATCGCTGTCCTCGTAGAGCACTTCAAGTGCAATCGCCTCTGCTCGTGGCACTGCCGGCTGCGGTTCGGGTATGTCAACCTCGACAAGCTCCCCGCCCTTTAATTTCATCGAAGCGCGCACCTCTTTAGCGTCGACAAGTACATGGCCATTTTCTATCAGACGCTGGATGGTGGAGCGGGACTCACCCCCCATTTCGCGGCAAAGAAACTGGTCAATTCTCATCGCTTCGGTTGCAGGCGGATAGGTGAAAGTAATATGACCACTCGGCATAAGTTCTGGTTTCTCCAAATTCTTCACTCTCATTGCGGGAGGTACTACAAAAAAGCAAAGGCGTACCCAAAGAGGTACGCCTTGCAGGTATATCAGGTGTGGCAGGACGCTACCAGATGGATGATTCGATCTTGCCGGCCCGTTTGATAAGCACATCAACGACAGCAAGCTCATAGAGCCCGTCCGGGTCAAGTTCACTGGAGACCCTGGAGATGAAATGCTGGCGCCCCTCTTCAAGCTCTTCTTTGAGCAGATCGAAGATATTGTCGTTTTTTATGCCGTTCCTGACCTTTTCTTCGTTGTATATGGCTACATCGGAGAGTATGGCTCTGGCCAGCCTTTTTGCTTGTTCCGGGTTATCTATCATGTCCATGGGAGTCCTTCCTCATTCTTGCAGAATTTGGTAAGCCAGAAACAATTATCGGCGATTGTTCAGCATAACCTAAATTTATTAAACGCGTTTACCCCGGATTGCGAATAGAGTAACCATACACTATTTGGTGCGTAATGCAAAGTAGATGCTTGCGTCACCGCGCCGGACCAGTATTGTCATGCCTCCACCGCTTCGGCCGGCCTGCTGGATGATATGAACGTATTCACTCTTGTTGGCCACACGTTTGCGATTAATGGAAACAATCACATCGCCGCGCCGGATACCGGCTTCGGCGGCAACTCCTCCCCTGGCAACGTCAACTACTACCACGCCTGTACCCTGTTCAGCTTCATCGACGACCAGGCCGAGCAGGTCGATTTCACCACCTTGCTGCCGTCCGCCCCCCGAATCGCGTCGTTGCTTGGGTGCGGAGTCGGCGTTGGCGAGGGTCATGTTGAGTTCCATCGTTTTCCCTTCGCGAAAAACAGTGACTCTTACAGCTTTGCCGATACCGGCTTCACCAACCAGACGTTGAAGGTGGGAGGGGTCTTTCACCTCGGAGCCGTTCAACGCGATGATGACATCACCCTGAAGAATCCCGGCCCTGTCGGCCGGACTCCCCTTGATAATATTGTTGACCAGCGCCCCCCTGGACTGCTTCAGACCGAAGGATAGTGCCAGTTCCTCAGTCACCGGTTGAATCGTCACCCCCATATAGCCGCGGCTGACGCTTCCTTTCTGGATCAACTGGGCGAAGACCGGTTTGGCCATGTTGATGGGGATCGCAAAGCCGATGCCCTGGCCGGCAGCTACGATGGCGGTATTGATGCCGATTACCTCACCGTAGACGTTCAGGAGCGGTCCACCAGAGTTGCCCGGGTTGATAGATGCATCAGTCTGGATGAAGTTCTCGTAGGTTTCGATACCAACGTTGGAGCGTCCGGTAGCCGATATGACACCGACCGTCATGGTACGGTCAAGACCGAAGGGGTTACCGATTGCGATAGCCCACTGACCGACCTCCAGCTTGTCTGAGTCTCCCAACACCGCTGCAGGAAGGTCGGTGACGCTGATCTTGATAACAGCAATATCTGTTTTGGGATCGCCGCCAACCACCTTTGCATCATAAATCTTGTCATTCGAAAGCTTGACCTGGATACTCTCCGCATCCCTCACCACATGGTCATTGGTGACAATGTAGCCATCCCTGCTGATCAGGAAACCTGAGCCCAGGCTCTTGTCACGCCTGGTCTGGGGGCCTCCGAAGAAATCCTCGAAAAACGGGTTCATTTCAAAGAAAGGCTGGACAATCTTTTTTCGGCTCACCGTCGAGATATTGACGACACTGGGAGTAACTTTCTTGGATACATTGGTAAATGCCTTCTGGGTAGACAGTATGTCGGACGGCACATCTTTGACCGGGGCTTCGGCATCACCCCCCTTGCGCTTGGATTCGAGGAAAAGGGGCGCATCGCTGCTGCCGCTGCACCCGGCAAGTGCTGCTGCAAAAAGGCACGACACAGTAATGACGGTTACTAGACGTATCAGATAGTTCATTTTTTCAAAGATTCCCACTCTGGTGAAATAGGTTTAACATGTCGAAACAGTAGCCAAAAACATCTGGCGTGTCAACGGAATTTCGGAATGTCATTTGTTACTGATCACGAATGAGTCAGCTTTTACGGTCAACGTCCCGTCGATACGTTCCACTCTTGCCACCTTCCTTGAAAAGCAGCTTTATCTCGCCAATGGAGATCGATTTATCGCTCCCCTTGCACATGTCGTAGATCGTCAGGGCCGCTACCGCAGCGCCGGTCATGGCCTCCATTTCGACCCCGGTACGTTCCAGCGTACGAACGGTGCATTTCACACTAATCCACCCGTCGGCATCATCAGTCCTAAAGTCCACCATAACACTGTGCAGAGCCAGCGGATGGGAGAGCGGGATCAGTGCGGAGGTCTTTTTGGCAGCCATGATTCCGGCCAGGCGGGCAACTCCGAGTACGTCGCCTTTGGTAATCCCGCCAGACCTGATGGCGGACAGCAGTTCCTGTGACACGTTCACAATCGCTTCGGCAATAGCGGTGCGCATGGTGGGTTGTTTGGCGGAGACATCCACCATAACAGCATTGCCTTTGTCATCAAAATGGTTGAAATTCATAGAATCACCTCAGATATCTCCCGATTAGCCAACTGAAACCCGGTCACGTCGGCGTCAAATACTGCTCAAACTGTTTCTTGTCAATAGCGCAGCGATAGGCCTCTTCCGGATTGACTTTTTTGGTTTTCAGCAGATCGAGCAGATGCTGGTCCATCAACTGCATACCGTCTTTTTTGGCGGTCTGCATGATGGATGGGATCTGGTAGGTCTTCCCCTCGCGGATCAGGTTACCGATAGCCGGGTTGCCGAGCATTATTTCAAGCGCTGCCACCCGCCCCTTGCCGTCGGCTGTTTTCAGGAGTTGCTGACAGACAACCCCTTTCAAAGATTCCGACAGCATAGCGCGCACCTGTTCCTGCTGATCAGTCGGGAAAACGTCAATGATGCGGTCTACCGTCTTGGCAGCGGTGCTGGTGTGCAGTGTCCCGAAAACGAGATGCCCGGTTTCGGCAGCGCTCATGGCAAGCTGGATGGTTATCAGATCGCGCATTTCGCCGACCAGAATAACGTCCGGATCTTCACGGAGAGCCGCTTTCAGGGCCGAAGCGAAACTTTCCGTATGTTCGCCGATCTGCCGTTGATTCATAAGCGACATTTTATTCTCGTGGATGAACTCCAACGGATCTTCAAACGTCAGGATATGTTCCTTGCGGGTTGTGTTGATCAGATCGATCATGCCGGCCAGAGTGGTGGATTTGCCGGAACCGGTCGGCCCGGTCACCAGCACCAATCCCTTTTTGAAGGCGGTCATGCGTCGCACCCCCTCAGGAAGACCCAGCTCATCGGCTGAAAGGATTTTGGTCGGGATGATGCGGAACACGGCGGCAATTCCACGGTACTGCATCAGGATGTTGCCTCTGAAACGCGCCACCCCCGGAACTTCATAGGCAAAATCAAGATCCTTGGTTGCTTCGAAATGTGCCTTTTGCTTCTCAGTCAAAATTTCAAACAGGATCGCTTTTATTTCATCGTGCGTCAGGGTTTTGAAATTGAGTCTCACCATCTCGCCCCGCTGGCGAAAAATAGGCGGATTGCCGCTTGAGAGATGCAGGTCGGATGCGTTCTGCTCTTTCATCATGTTAAATAATGCGTCTATGCGTGCCATAAAATCACTCCCGAACAGGTATTCTATTAGAGTACAACCGAGGCAATATATTCTTCGGGCGAGACTTCACCCGCCATCAAAAGCTGCAAACCTTCTTCGATGCTCCCCTGGTAGCCGGTCATGGCCAGGTGATTTTCCAGGGCGACCACGTCGCCGGATGTATCGAGTATCCGGATGAATTCATCGTCGAAGACCAGAACATCGAGCAGGAAGCGCCGTTTGCTGAAACCACCGTGGCCGCAGTGAGCACAGCCGGTGGTGCGGAAAAAATTTTCCGGCAGGTGCTCAAGATGCATGGCAGTTAACTCCTCGGTCGGGGGCGTATAGGGTATCCGGCACTCCGGGCAGAGGATCTGGATCCCCTTGAAAGAAACCAGACCATTAACAAAGACAGGCAGAAAATAGTTTTTCTGCTGGTACAGGAGCAAGTGCTGCAGAACATTGCGGGAGCCTCGAATCTCAAGCCCGGCCAGCACCAGTTTGCCCCGCATGGCGGCCCTGCAGGCGGCGGTGAACGGCATCCCCTCAGTGGCGTCCTCAATTATCAGGATATCGGGAGCATGATCAAGAGCGTTCATTATTACCCGGGCGCGCTCCCCCTCGGCGTGCGGCAGAAGTATGCGGGGAACGCGCTTGACCATTTTCCCTGGTCCTTCACCCAGAATGATGACGTTTTTGCCGACGGTATCCATCTCTTCCAGCATCAGATCAATGAAGCTGTTTCGTTCCTGGGCATTGCGCGAAGCAAAGAAAGTGATGCCATGCCGTGCCCGTACCAGGGTTGCAAAAGCTTTCTCCTGAGGCGCGGGCAGATGCAGTTCCGACAACCTTGATGGAACACTGGCTGCTACATGTGGCCGGATGGTTATGTAATCGCCACCATATCCGGCCAGAATCGATACCTGGAACATGATCGGATGTGCGCGGTGGCTGAAGGTCAGGAGGCCGTTTTCACCCAGATCGCCGGTCTGTCCGATACCGGCACTCTTACGGATTTTCATTGAGATGTCGGGGTAATAGTTGCTGGTTACCGTACCGATGGGGCGGGAAACACCGCTGCGCCTGCCACAGACCGTCACCAGGTCCCCCAGCGGCTGCAGTGATAACGATGAAAGACGATTTTGCAGAATGAATATCAGTAGATAATCCAGCAGCTTTCCGCCACTCAAATCATCATTGATGGTTTCGAGCGCCTTTTCAGCAAAGGCTGCGGAATCAAATCCGAGCCTTGCATGTACGGCAGGTCCGTAACAGGCGTCGATCATCTCGCGGATCTCGCGGATCAGCGCGACAGAAATATTGATCGAGCAACCGGTATGCTGTTCGATCGCCTCGATAGCCGGACGGTTGAGCGGGTCGGCGATGGCGATACTCAACTCTCCACCCGCCTTGATCAGCGGGATAAAGTTGAATTTTCTCGCCAGTGCCGCAGGGACAAGCCGCACTGCATCCTGGTCGATCATCTCTTTTTTCAGACGTATGTAGGGGAGATCCAACTGGTTGGAAATTGCCCAGTCTATGTCCTCCTGGGTGACGATTCCCAAACTGACCAGTGCTTCGCCAAAACGCGCACCGGTCCGTTTCTGCTCCTCCAGCGCTGAAGATATATCTCCCTCGCCAATGATCTGCGAGGCGAAAAGAATTTCGCCGATGGTACCTTTTTTCATTGCCTGCCTCCGTATTATCTATCCATCGCTGCGATCACTCAAGTTTTCGAAGCGTGTGTGCTCGCCGAAGAAAGCCAGATTTACCGCTCCGATGGCGCCGTTACGCTGTTTGCCAATAATCAGCTCGGCGTTGCGCTCATGCCCCTGTGTGCATGAGTTGTCCCGTTTTCGACAGTAATCGCAATAGACCATCTCGCGGTAAACGAACATGATCACGTCGGCGTCCTGTTCGATGGCGCCGGATTCGCGCAGATCACTCATCATCGGACGTTTGTCGCCTCTTTTTTCAAGTTCACGATTAAGTTGAGACAACGCCACAACCGGTACCTGCAGCTCCTTGGCCAGCGCCTTCAATGCCTGCGAAATCTCGGAGATTTCCTGCTGACGCGATTCAGTCTTTGTGCCGGCCCTCATCAACTGCAGGTAGTCGACGATAATCAGGCCTATGTCATGCTCACTCTTCAGACGTCGCGCCTTGGAGCGAAGCTCCAGAACGCTGATAGCCGGGCTGTCATCAATGAATATCTTTGAGTCGAACAGCGTGCTGGCGGCGCGTTGGAGCCGGGGCCAATCCGAGTCATGGAAGTGCCCGGTTCGCATCCGGCCGAAGTCGACCCGGGCGATTGATGCCAGAAAACGCATGACCAGCTGTTCCTTGCCCATTTCCAGCGAGAATATCACCGACGGAATTTTTTTCTTGTTGTGGGGGTCGGCGCTGGCGTATTCGGCGATGTTCAGAGCCAGAGTAGTTTTGCCCATCGATGGTCGTGCGGCGATGATGATCAGGTCGCCCGGCTGGAATCCGGCCGTCAGTTTGTCCAGTTCTATATAACCGCTTGGAATGCCGGTGATATGCTCCTTACGCCTGTGCAGCCCCTCCAGGATTTTAAAGGCCTCTTTTATTATTGGCTGGATAGGGACGTACGGAGGACGCAGCTTGCTTTCACCGATTTCATAGAGGTCCTTCTGGGCTTTGTCCAACAGCTCATTGACATCGGTCTGGTCCTCATAGCTGCGGGTGACGATTCCGGTGGCTACCGTGATCAGCTTCCGGTTGACCGACTTCTCTTTGACGATCTTGCAGTAGTAGGCGACGTTGGCCGCAGTGGGGACATAATCCACAAGGGTCAGCAGGTAGGATGCCCCGCCAATTTCATCCAGTTCACCCTTTTTGCGGAGTACTTCAGTAAGGGTAACCAGATCACACGGCTCGCGCTTGTCGGAAAGGTGCATCATCGCCAGAAATATCTTGCGATGGTTTTCGCGGTAAAAATCCTCTGTGACAATATTCTCCAGCACCCGGTTGATGGCATCGTTATCGATCAGTATGCCGCCCAGGATGGACATTTCAGCATCCAGGTTCTGGGGGGGAAGTTTGGGGTCGGTGTTACTCATACTGTTGGTCTCTTTCCTATTCAGCTGTTACAATTTTAACGGGCATTAAGTTGAACCGCCGTCTTTTGTTCTTGGCGGGTCTAACTTTCTGGTTGGAACATGGGTCTTCCTCTATTTGTTATGCATAGCGTTGAGAAGCGAACCCTTTGTTACTCTCGGGCTGGTTTTGCACGTATTTTTCGAACGTGTCAAGTCGTCTGTAAATCAGCTTCAATGGTATCGGGACCAAGATCCTGCCCATCCGGCCAGCCGATACCGGAAAAAAAAAGAGGCGTACTTGCCTGAAATAGGCATCGTCCTCAAGTCGCTTAAAAAACTCGCTTCGTATATATGGAGCAACGTCAAAAACACCAGAGATACCGTCTGAAAAAACGACTGCTACTTTTTTCCCTTCAAGAGGAGAAACACTTATTATCTTTTTCATAATTACTCCAATGGTTTAATCGCATTGGGTTTTCACTCGTTTAACAACCTCAATCTGAAAAGCTTCTTCGCCAGATTGTAGATATCATCTTTGGCGCCATCACGACGAATGCCAACGGCAACAATGACCACAACAATATCGTTACCTCTGATCTGATAAATGACGCGGTAGCGCTGCCCAACAGCTTTTATGCTGCGAAATCCTGACAATTCACCGAGCAGCGCCCTGCCCTGTTTATCCGGGTCTTCAGTCAAGCGGTCAATCACCGCTCCGATTTTTTCCCGGATGCGCCGGTCGGAAATGCCAGTCAACAGTTTCAGTGCTGTCGGTGTAAGCAGAATCTTCCACGTCACGGACCAAGTTCCTGTTTGGCATTCTGCCAGGAGATCAGGCTGCCGGAATCCATCTCTTGTATGCTCTGGCGTAATTTCTCCATCAACTCTTTATCCCCCATCACTTCCAGCGTTTCCGACACCGCTTCGTACAATTCCCACGGCATTACAGCCAACACCGGCTTGCCACGGCGAGTGATTTCAAGGACATCAGTCTGCCCGTCTTGTAATAGGGTTTCAGGCAGCGATGTAAGCTGTTTTCGCGCTTCCATGATTGATAATGTGTGTGTCACGGCAACCCCCTTACTGTACTTTTAAAGGTACAGTTAAGCGTTAACACAGTCAAGCGTCATCAAAGGAGTTAACGGTTTTCCTTCACCGCTGATGAAGTCTGATAACCTCTTTGACCGCTTCAACCACGTCCTCCGCATCCTCATCGCTCATGTTCGGGAAGAGCGGCAGTGAAAGTATCCGCTCCGAAGCATAGCTGGCGTTTGGAAGTTCGCTGTCCGGTATTTTGAGAGCATCCCGATAGTAGCTGTGGTGGTGGATGGCCTTGTAATGCAGTCCGCTGCCGATGTTGCGCTTTTTTAGTTCGCTCATGAACTGATCGCGGTCGATAGTCAGATGCTCAATTTTGACGAGCGGAGTGTAAAGGTGCCAGGCGTGACGCTGTTCAAACAGGGCATAGGTCGGCAGGGACAGTCCGGACACATCGGCCAGTTCCCGGTTGTAATACTCAGCAATCTCTGTCCGCCGTTTAATGAAGCTGTCCAGTTTTGGCAACTGGTGGATACCGATGGCTGCCTGGATGTCCATCATGTTGTATTTGAAACCGGGCAGCAGGATATCATAATTGGGAGATCCGCTGGCGGCAAATCGCTTCCAGGCCTCGCGGCTCATGCCGTGGAACTTGAGCAGAGATATCTCTTCGGCCAGGGACTCGTCGCCGGTACAGACCATCCCCCCTTCACCGGTGGTGATATTCTTGTTGGGGTGGAAGGAGAAGATCGAGATCGAAGCGAGCGATCCGATCTTATGCCCCTTGTATTCTGTTCCGGCCGCATGGGCAGCATCTTCGATCACCGTCAGGTTGTGCTCTTTTGCCAGCGCTGAAATCGGATCCATATCGCAGGATTGTCCGGCGAAGTGTACCGGAATAACCGCTTTCGTCTTAGGGGTGATTTTTTTTCTGATCTCGTTCACGTCAATGTTCAGTGTGCCCGGTTCGATATCCGCCAGCACCGGCGTGCCGCCGCAGAGGATGATCATGCTGACGGTGGAAGCGAAGGTCATCGGAGTGGTGATGATCTCATCCCCTTCCTTGATCTTGAGCGCCAGCAGAGTCAGGTGCAGTCCGGCAGTGGCGGAACTGAGCGGAACGACGAAAGGAGCGCCGACGTAAGCCTTGAAAGCGTCCTCGAAACGTTTGACTTTCGGGCCGGTGGTGATCCAGCCGGATCGCAGAGAATCAACGACCTCGTTGACTTCGGCATCTTGAATGGTCGGAGTGGAGAAGGGAAGAAAGGTTGTACGCATGGTGAATACCTCCGGGACAGGCAGAATTAAACAAACGTGGTTATTTCACTTCGTATTGACTTACCTTGGCATAAAGTGATGATTTACTGATGCCGAGCCGGGCTGCTGCTGCCAGTTTATCCCCTTTTTCCTCGCGGATGGCTGTCCGGATCGCCTCTTCTTCGGCCAGCTGGGTAATAAACTTCAAGCTGCGACAGGCTTCCTGCGATGACGACATAGCGATCCCTTTGACCAGTGCGCCGGGGATGTCATTACGCGAAATCGTGGTACCTACTTTGACATACAGGGCCTGCTCAAGAACATTGCGCAGCTCCCGTACGTTGCCAGGCCAGTCATACTGATTAAGTATCCCGGCTACATCCGAATCGACCCCTTCAACCGGAATACCGGTCTCTCTCTCCAACTGGCGGAGGTGAAATTGAATCAGCAGCGGGATATCGTCCCTGCGACTGCGAAGTGGCGGGATCTCCAGCATAACCACATTGAGACGGTAATACAGATCGTGGCGGAACATGCCGCTATTGACCAGTGTTTCCAGATCACGGTTGGAGGCGGCTATAATCCGAACATCTACCGCCTCTGATGCCTCGGCGCCAACCGGTTCGATCTCCTTTTCCTGGAGGACCCTGAGCAGCTTGACCTGCATTGTCAGAGGCAGCTCGCTGATCTCATCCAGAAAGATCGTCCCCTTATCGGCCAGAGCGAACTTCCCCTTTTTCCCCTTTTTCTGCGCTCCGGTAAAGGCTCCATCCCGGTAACCGAACAGTTCCGACTCAAAGAGCGTTTCGGGAATGGCAGCGCAGTTGACCTTGATAAACGGGCCGAGCTTTCGGTAGCTTTCGTTATGTATGGCGTGAGCAAAAAGCTCCTTCCCGGTTCCACTCTCTCCCTTCAGCAGAACGGTGGTGGTGCTCATGGCCACCTTTCTGCCGAGTTCCTTGACCCATTCCAGCTCCCTGCTGGCACCAACGATGTGATTGAAAGAGTATTTGGCGCTCAGCTGCTTGCTGAGCTCACTTTTGTAAAATTCCAGTTCGGACTTCAGTTTTTTGAAGTTCTCTGTAAAGGAGAAAAGATCCTCAATGTTCTGAAACATGATCTTGCCGACCACAGCAACAACCTTGCCATTTTCGATGATCGGAATCCGGCTGCAGATCATTTCGTGCCCTTTGATCTTCTGCAGTTGGGCAATTTCGGCGACACCGCTTTTTGCCACCAGATGCATGCGGGTATTCTCGATCACTTCGGTTACGTGCCTGCCAACCAGCTTGCTGATGGTTGTCTCCAGAAAACGGGCGTAAGCCTCGTTGACCTTCAGAATATAGCCGTCGGCATCAGTGATGAGCAGCCCTTCATAGGCGTGCCCCAGCGCATCCTCCAGCATGAGCCGATCCTTTTCCGCCTGCTCGGCCTTCCGGGAAAACGCGAGCAACAGATTATGAACCCAACCCTGTTTATGAATTATCATCTGTCACTCCCGCCGGTTGCACTGAAAATAGTCCAGCATCTGGTGCTTTGTACAACCTCGTTGCTCTAAATGCAACTGTCGTGGATACATTTCGAGAACGCTGCACCATAAAAAACAACTCCATTTCCGCTTGACGCTGCCGGAACGACAGGCTACAACTTCCACATGGATCCACATAAACATCTCAATCCGCCCCAGAAAGAAGCTGTGCTGCATGGTGAGGGCCCTCTCCTGATCCTGGCCGGAGCAGGGTCAGGCAAGACCCGCGTCATCACTCACCGTATCGCCCATTTAATCCGCGAGCGCGGGGTGCGCCCCTGGAACATCCTGGCGGTGACATTTACCAACAAGGCTGCCGGTGAAATGGACGAGCGGGTGCGCAAACTGCTGGGGGGTGGCGATGTGCCACTGATTTCAACATTTCACTCCGCCTGCGGTCGTATTCTGCGACGCAACATACATCTGCTCGGTTTTCAACCATCATTTGCCATCTATGACGACCGCGACAGCGAGCGACTGTTGAAGGACGTGATCAAAGAGATGAATCTGGACGAAAAACGCTTTGCCGTCAAGGTGGTTTCCGGACGGATCGACGACTTTAAGAACCGCGGCCTCTTTCCGGAAGATATCGGTTCCATCCCCCCCGGCGATGTCTTCAATCGGAAGGTGGTAGAGATTTACGGGTGTTATCAGGAACGCCTCAAAAAATGTAATGCCCTTGATTTCGGCGATCTGATGATTCAGACCATACGCCTGCTGACACGCTTCCCCGAGGTCTGCAGTTACTTCCACGAGCGCTTTCAGTGGATGTTGGTTGATGAGTATCAGGACACCAACCCGGCGCAGTATCAGCTTATTCGCCTGCTGGCCGGGGATCGCAAAAATCTGTGCGTGGTGGGGGACGATGATCAGTCGATCTATTCCTGGCGGGGGGCCGACATACGTAATATCCTCGAATTCGAAAAGGATTTTCCGGGGGTCACGATCGTTCGGCTGGAGCAGAACTACCGCTCCACGGCCACCATCCTGGCAGCTGCCGGCGCAGTAGTCAAACAGAACTTCAGTCGCAAGGAGAAGGCACTCTGGACCAAAAATCCGCAAGGTGAAAAAATCTGCTATGAACGGGTTGAATCCGACCGCGAAGAGGCCCGTTTTGTCTGCCGTGAGATCGATCGACTCAGAAACAGCGGCGTGACGCTGGAGGAAATGGCGGTATTCTACCGCACCAACGCGCAATCCCGATTGATTGAAGAGGCGCTGGTTGGAGCAGCGCTTCCCTACCACATCGTCGGTGGTGTCAGATTCTACTCCCGCATGGAGGTCAAGGATATCCTGGCCTATCTGCGGGTTCTGGACAACCCGGCCGACGAAGTCTCATTGAAGAGGATCATCAATGTCCCTGCCCGTGGCATCGGTAACACCACGGTGGACAAGATTTCGCTCCAGGCGCTCCGGCAGGGCTGCAGTTTTTACGATGCCATGCGGAACGCCGGCAGAGACACTCTGCTGGCCACTGGAACGCGAAGCAAGGTGGTCGCCTTTACTGAAATGCTGGAGCGATTTCGTGATATCTCGAACAGCGGCAATCTGGTGGATCTGGCTCGTACCGTGATGCGGGAGAGCGGCTATCTGAGCCGTCTGAAGGAGAGCAGCGATAAGGATGATGCCGAGAGGCTGGAGAATCTGGAGCAGCTGCTGGCCGCTATTGGGGAATTCAGCGAGAAAAACCCCGAGTCGGGGCTGTCCGGGTTTCTGGAACAGGTTTCGCTGGTCTCGGATCTGGAGCAGGGAGAAAGCGGCCAGCCATCGGTGACTCTGATGACCCTGCACGCCGCCAAGGGGTTGGAGTACCGGGCGGTATTCATGATCGGCATGGAGGAGCGCCTGTTCCCTCACATCCGTTCGCTGGACGATCTTGACGGCATGGAGGAGGAGCGCAGACTCTGCTACGTCGGCATGACCCGCGCCCGTGAGCGACTCTACCTGCTGAATGCCCGGAGAAGATACCTGTTTGGCCAGGAGCAGTGCAATCCGCCGTCACGGTTTTTGAAGGATATTCCGGGCGAACTGCTGGATGGAGAAGGAAGAGGCATAGCTGCGGGAGTCTGGGTGGAGACCGGGAAGGGTGCCGGCTTTTCCGCACCGGCTGTGCAGCCTGCATCCTCTTCCCACAACCTTGCGGCTGCCTTAACGTACTCAGGCGACATCGAAATCATCCCCGAGCCATCCGAAGAGCAGGATGGCGTTTACATCGGCATGAGGGTGAGGCATGGAAAATTCGGTGTCGGCGTTGTCAGGAAGATTGAGGGGCGCGACGAAGCGCAGAAGGTGATTGTCTGGTTCAACTCGGTCGGTCCGAAGAAGCTCATGCTGCGTTTCGCCGGGTTGGAACGAGCGTAAAACTCTGGCTCAGCATTGATTCATACGGCTCCAGTACGTGATTCCGGTTCCCTGTCCGGAAAGGTGTTTATTCCGGCATCCACGCCGATCATCCTGTAAATCTCTACTCCATCCCATGGTTCGTCAAGAATCCCATCCTGAATAGCCCAGCTTCTTCCGCGTACGGTACGCTCCATACCGGGCATGCGAAAAGGCGATGAGCCGTCCATCTTCATAAAATAACGCCCCCCCGGCCGAAATTCATGGTCGATCTCCCGCATTAACCGCTTGCCGCGCAGATAGTCGAAACCATACTTCTCGTAACGGATGGCATTATCGTAGGAGAGCGGCTCAGCCACGATCATGGCAATCCCCAAAGCGTCGGTGAAGTGTTCCAGTAAGGGGAAGAAATCGGCAAACAGCTGCAGCCCGGTGCGGGTCTGGTTTGGAAAAAGCCCTGCCTGCATGGCGCGCAGTTCTTCCGGGATATTGCGGCCATGCGAGGCAAACCAGTTGATGACACCATGCTGATCCACATCGACATCAAAGCGTGGAGCAGTCGGGTCACAGATAATACAGAAGCTCAACTCCAATTGGTGAAACTGGGTGTCAGCCAGCTCCAGAAAAAATACGACATCCCTGTCATCCGGTTGTACTCGTGCCTCCATACGCATCAGTGACAATCCCTGCGGAGCTATCAGATTCACCAGACGTTTCCCGTCATGATTTCCAAGTGTTCCATCCGCAAGCTTCAGAACTTCACGCAGGCGCTGCGGCAGCAGGCAGGAGTAGATCTGCTCTTTTTCCGCCTGTTTCCGCCTGTTTATTTCCAGAAGCGAACGGAGCGGCTGACCAGCGGCATCCAGCAGCTGGCTATTGTCCGGTAGTTGTGCCATTGCTTCCAATTATACCAGGAAAAATCGTGTTTTTGATGCGGGCGATGCTTTTTTCCACCGCTTCCAGAGCCCGGTTGCGCTCGGATTCTTCGGCCCGATGTTCGGCATCCAGCAGGACACGATGAGGATACCCTTGCGGTTCGATCTTCGCTATGAATGACGGCGGCAGACGAGGATTGAGTTCTATTCCGTTCATTATGGCCCAGGCCAGAGTCCAGGCTCTGGCCGTGTTCATGATGTCGTAGCCTCCGCCACCCAGTGCCACCATGGGAATTCCCAGCGCCTTGATTTTACGGATTATGTCGCCGTAGCCACGAGTGGTTATCTCCAGGCGGGTGAGTGGATCGGTACGAAAGGTGTCTGCCCCGATCTGGGCGACTATGATTTCCGGATTGTAAGCCATGATCAGTGGATACGCTACTTCATCAAAAACCTTCATATAGATGTCATCATCGGTATGGGCCAGCAGCGGTACGTTGACGGAGTAACCGCTGCCTGCTCCCTCTCCGATCTCGTCCTCGAATCCGGTGCCGGGGAAAAAATAAATCCCGCTTTCGTGCAGCGAGATCGTCAACACCTGGGCGCTGTCGTAAAATCCTTCCTGCACACCATCACCATGATGGGCGTCAATGTCCAGATAGACCACCCGTCTGCCGCGGGCCACCAGCCAGTTGATTGCCAGAACCGCATCATTGATGTACGAGAAGCCGGACGCCTTGGCGCGATGGGCATGGTGCCAGCCGCCAGCCAGGTTGAACGCGACATCGAAACCTTCATTCACCATGCGGACAGCCTCGAAGGTGGCACCGGCGCCCAGAGCGGCACAGTCATAGAGCCCCTTGAAGACCGGACAATCGGCGTCTCCAAGGCCAAAGCGGAAATCGGCCCGCGGTTCGTCCGAAGCGCTGAACTCTTTGAGACGGTCGATATACGCCGGATCATGGAATGTAAGCACCAGGTCGTCCTCAATCGGCAGGCAGTTGCGGATCACCATATTCGGCAGGTCCAGGAGTCCATAGGCGTCCATCAGGTTGTAGGCCAGTCGGTTGCGATGCAACTTGAAGGGATGATCGTCCCCGTAATTGAAATTACCGAAAAGAGGCGAATATATCAGAGCGGTACGACAGGGGGGCATGAACGATCCTCAGAATACAGCAGGTTCCATATTTTGTCCGGACACTGATTCGCTCATACCACTATATTCCGTCAAAACTATCCAACTCGTCAGCCGAAAACATCCGGTCTACATTCATGATAATCAGGAGACGCTCGCCATGGTTGAAGACACCGGTGATGAACTCCTGGCCTACGCCTCCCGAAAGCACCATCGACGGCGGCGGCTGAATTTCACTGCTGTGGATGCGGATAACCTCGGAGACGGCATCGACTATGAAGCCGGTCAGATTACCGGCCACATCCATGATGATGATACGGGTCTGGTTGTTGTTGTCGTTCTCCATGAGATTGAAACGTCTTCGCATTGAGACGATCGGGATGACCTTGCCTCGCAGATTGATGATCCCCTCTATGTGGTTCGGAACATTGGGCATTCTGGTGATGGTCGGCATTCGAATAATCTCGCGTACCTTGAGAACTTCGACTCCGTATTCTTCGTCGGCCAGCAGGAAGCTGACCAGCTGAATCAGTTCGTCATGTTTTGCGGAATCGTCAATTTTTACCAGTGCTTTTGTGGACATGATCGTCTCCTTTTATTCAGAATCCGGTAAATACCAGGCTGTTGCAAGCTACCAGCTTTTTTAAGATTTTCAAGCAAAAAATCTTATAATATCGAAGTCATAACCTTTTCGGTTCTCAAATGTGACAATCATATGATACAAATACGAAAAATACATATAAAGGAAGGAGCAGGGAATGTTCGGATTGATTCCCAAGGAAGAGAAGTTCTTCCAGTTGTTCAAGACCATGACCGAAAATATCATCGAAGGGGCCAAACTCCTTAAGGATATGCTTGATAATTTTGACAACCCTGCCGAAAGTCAGCGCCGGATCAAGGATATTGAGCATATAGGGGACTCCATAACTCACCAGATCATCCAGAAGCTTAACAAAACCTTTATTACTCCTCTTGACAGGGAGGACATCTATTCCCTGGCCTCCAAACTGGATGACATCCTCGACCTGATCGACGCGTCGGCGGCGAGGGTAATCATGTACAACGTGGAATCAATTACTCCCGAGGCCAAATCACTCGGTTTTATTATCCTGCAGTCCTGCCATGCGGTCGACAAGGCAGTGGCCATGCTGGGCAAAAAGACCAACGAGCAGATCTTTGAGGCCTGCGTGGAGATCAACGCTCTGGAAAATGAAGCTGACCGGGTCTCCCGCGAAGCCATCAGCCGCCTGTTTGATGAGGAGAAGGACCCGATTCAGCTGATCAAGTGGAAAGAGATTTACGAAACGCTGGAAAGGGCTACCGACAAGTGCGAAGATGCGGCCAATATTCTGGAAAGTGTGGTTGTAAAGAATGCTTGATCCGATGCTGGTAATGCTCTGTCTTGTTGTTTTTGCGGCGCTTCTTTTCGACTATATCAACGGATTCCATGACACAGCCAATGCCATCGCCACCTGTGTTTCGACTCGGGCACTGTCAGTCAAGGCCGCCATCTTCATGGCAGCTTTCCTCAATTTCGCCGGCGCAATGGTCTCCACCAAGGTGGCCGCCACGATCGGCAAAGGAATCGTGGACAAGGACAATGTCACCCAGATGGTGGTGCTGGCCGGTGTCATCGGAGCCATCATCTGGGATATCATCACCTGGTACTACGGCCTTCCCTCGTCGTCATCCCACGCCATCATCGGCGGCTTGATGGGGGCGGTCTTCGCCCACGCTGGATTGAGCGCTCTCAAATGGGCCGGTCTGAAAATGATCATCATTGCGCTGGTCATCTCTCCCATCATCGGTACCATCATCGGCTTCCTTTTCATGGTGATGATTATGTGGGGATTCAGAAAAAGCTCCCCTGGCCCGCTTAACAAGGGATTCCGCAGATTGCAGGTTGCTTCGGCCGCTTTCATGGCTTTTTCCCACGGTACCGCCGATGCCCAGAAATCCATGGGAATCATCACTATGGCACTCCTGTCTTACGGATTTATCCCCACCTTCAGCGTACCGGTTTGGGTCAAAGTGGCCTGCGCCGTCTCCATGGGGCTCGGAACTGCGGCTGGCGGATGGCGTATCATCAAGACTATCGGTCGCGATTTCGTCAAGCTGCAACCGGTGCACGGCTTCTGTGTCGAAACCGCCGCCGCCGGCGTTATCCTTGGCGCGGCATCCTTCGGTATGCCGGTCAGTACGACACATGTCATCACGTCCGCCATCCTGGGAGTAGGGCTGTCAAAGCGCATCACGGCGGTTAACTGGAAGGTGGCGCAGCGCATCATGGTAGCCTGGGTGCTGACCATTCCCGCTTCAGCCTTGATGGCCTATCTTGCGTACCAGGTGATGAGCCCGTTGCTCGGCAGGTAGAACGTTAAACACCCCATAATAATGTCAAACACAAGTCGGATAATAATTTTCCGTATCAGGCATTTGAACTCTCCCTGATTCCAGATCGGCAGATGAAATACATACTCATGCCAAAACTAAAACACCTCCTGCAATCAATTGAAGTATTTACTAATTTCATCACGTTTCTAAGGTTGATCTTCGGATTCTATACGGACTCGTGTGCCGTGCTCCGCACCCGGAGCGGACTCTCCATCCGGGTGCGCAACAACCGCTGGGATGCTCGAATCATGGCAGAGACGTATCTGGATCGTTGCTATCCGGGCATGTTTGCTCCATTGCCAGTCAACCCCCTGGTAGTGGATATCGGTGGCTATATTGGAGATTTTACTCTTTATGCTGCCCATGAGCTGGGCGCGCGGGTGGTGGTTTATGAACCGACACCGGAAAATTATGCACTGTTGAAAGAAAATATAGCTTTGAATGCCCTGGAAGACAGGGTAACCTGTCATAATGCAGGTGTTGGAAGCAGCGATGGAAGACTGACGCTAAATGTGACACGAGGAGATGGAGCCTTGCATGTTTCGGGTTTTCTTTATGCAGATGCTTCCGAGCGGATAACGGTTCCCGCTGTCTCCATGAGTACAGTTTTTGCGGATAACGACCTTACGCATATTGATCTGCTCAAGATTGATTGCGAAGGTGGCGAGTACGATATCATCGGTGCGATGACCGGTTCTCATTTTGAGCGGATTGACAGAATCGTTTTTGAGTACCACCCCATAGCGGGCTTCCGTGAGAAAATGGAGACAGTCAGGATACGCCTTACTGCGGCTGGCTACAGAATTACTGAAGATCGCTCTAACGCGCTTCTCGCTGCAACAAAAGTATAAAATAGACACTAAAACAGGCTGGTGTGTAGGCATCTATGAAAAAGGCGCTTTTGGGAGTAACAGCCGCTAATTTTGCCGCCGCCGGATTTGGTTTTCTTTCCACTGTTCTACTGGCTCGCCTGCTTGATGTTGCCTCATTTGGTCGTATCAGTTTTATTATTTCGCTGGTTACCATATTTTCTTCAATTGCTGATTTTGGCTTCAGCCCCACAGTAGTGATCTACTATAATCAACAGCAGAGTAAAATCGGAGCACAATCGTTTTCGGCAGTTAATACACTTTTTTTAGTATTTCTAGGTGCTTTTGCTCTATTGTCTCTGCCGGTTCTGGCAGGTATCATGAACTATTATGACATGAACATTACTGAGGTACTGGTTGTATTTGTTGTTTTTCTCTTCTACTGTGTTCAGAGATACAGTACTGTGTTGCATCAGGCTGCAGGCAATTGGCGAGGTTTTACGCTCTTGACGTGTGGCGCAAATGTTGCCCGTTTACTGATTCTGGCTGGTGCTGCAGGTGGTGCGTGGTGGTGGAGAGGGCAAATTGGCTATACAGATCTGCTTGCGGGCCTTGTTATTCAGGCGGTAGTAGTGGGGAGCAGCACTCTTCTGATGTCAAAGCGCTATTTCTCTGGTTTCGGTAAGGTATCCAGACAGGAGCGACAAAAAATATATACTACACTGATTCCTCTCGGATGTACTGCCATTGTTATTGTCGTTTGTATGCGATTCGACAGTCTGGTTATTCAAAAATACCTTGGGGCTGGTGAGTTGGGCATATATGCTGTTGCCAATACTTTGGCCTTTGCGTTCCCGGTAATTACCGGATCCTTGATGAACGTTCTTTTGCGGGAGGCGTCACAGATGAAGGATGAATTACTTCCCCGAATGATGGCGGTGCAAAAGAAATTTCTGCCGTGGATGCTGTTTGTGTTGGCGACGACCCTGCTGGTATCTTCTCCTCTCATCACGTTGCTGTTTGGTGACCACTACAAGGAAGCGGCTTCAATATTCAGGATTTTGCTGATTCCCTACCTGGGCGGTGTTTTCTTTACGCCACTGGAAAGTTATTTCTATGCACGTGAGCCGATGACGATCTTGCGGCTCAAGAGCATACAAATGCTGATCATCGTAATCGGCTCCATGACGTTAATCGTACCTTTCCGCCTCTACGGAGTGGTTACTGCAATCCTGATTTCACGTTTGGTAGCATGGGTATTTCTGTACTCAAAAAGCACCAGAATTGTAACCATCCAGGATGCGACGGGATAATGCATTTATTATTGATTGGATATCTTGGTGCCAATAATCTGGGCGATGAATGCATGTTGCGGCAGTTTCTCATGTTGTTCGAGCCGTACCGGAATGTCAGCTTCACAATACTATCCTACGGCGCCAACTACGATTCTGACAGAATTACGACGTATCGGATACCGTTTGCACCAGAAACCAGGCGACAGGAATATGCAAAAGTTTTGAGCGGTGTCGATGCCGTGATCTGGGTCGGAGGTACCTGCTTTACCGATTTTGATGGCGATGGTGCATTTGGAATGCTTATTCGTGCGCGCTTGCTGCGCAAAAAGTTTTACTACTGCGGGGTAGCAACGGACAGGCTGACATCTGCTGCAAGGATGCTCAAAGCCGTTCTGGCGATGCATTTGTGTCACGGAATTATATTCCGGGATCAATTTTCACTCAATTTTTCAAAGAGGTGGCTTGTCAGTGACCACAAGGTTTCCGTAGGCGAAGACCTGGGAACGCTTTATCTTAGCGAGCAGCGCAGGAAATACGCGTGTGATGCACAAAATATTGTTGTTTCCTGGCGTGAACTAAAGAAGAATGTGGGTGATGCAACACAGAGCGGTATGATTGAGTTGCTGGCGATATTCCTTGTTGAGTTCAGCCGACGGCAGGACAAGCCTCTGGTAATCTTCAATACCGATGAGTTTATGGATAAAGATGTCCACGACGCGCTGATTCGGAACTTGCAACGTCAGGAATTCAGCAATTACCGCTATTATGAAGATACCTGCCTGGATGAGAAGCTTGAGCTCATCAGCAGGGCCTACTGTGTAATTACGGCACGGCTTCATACTGCTGTTGCAGCGCACGTACTTGGCAAACCGGCAGTTGTCTGTAATTATTCGCAGAAAATCATAGAATTTGCAGCAGGCAAACCCTCTGTTATGATGCTTTCCCTGAGCATGATCGAATTGAAAGATGTGGACAGGTTTCTTGCCACGGTTCAGGATGGGATCACTGGTAATATCCGTAATGAAACCGAAAGCGTATATACCAGATTCGCACAGTCATTGTACAACCCTGACTGATGATGAAACAGCCAGCAATCGCAAAACAAAAACCGAAAGTCTTTTATCTGTCTCCCTTTTCACCAGCTGCATATAACTATGGCGCGCGTATGCGTTGCGCCTTTATCGCTGATGCACTAAGTTCCTGTGCTGAGTTATGCGTTTGGGTAATGAGATATAAAGTGTCTGATATGGACCCGACAAAGCGAGCTGTCTGTTGGGAACATCAAGAGTTCGATGAAATACCCGATACGCGGCTAAGAAAATTTTCCCGTCTGTTACGGGGCGTATTCTTGAACGCACCAATTTCTGCCGATCACTACCATAGTCGTGACCGACTCGGATTGATAATACATAAGCTCGTCTCATATCATCCCGATATTGTTATTCTGGGCAATTCTCATCTTGGTTTTTTTGAACCGATAGTTCGAAAATATGCTCCGGATGCTGCCATTGTTCTTGACACTCACAATGTGGAGTGGCTGGCATATAAACGCCTTGCTGAAACCGCCTCAACCAGGCTACAGGTGATAAAGAACATGATTCTTTCCAGATGCACCCAACAACTGGAAAAAAGGGTCTCCCTGTCGTGCGACGAGGTCTGGACGGTCTCAGACAATGATGCTCATGCGTTCGCGTCTTTCGGAGCGGAAAGAATTCATGTGATCCCCAATACAATTCCGCTGGAACAGTATCAGCCATTGCCTTTATCCGGAAATCGCACTATATCGTTCATCGGTTTGTATGATTATTCTCCCAATGAGCAGGCGGCCCTGTTCATGATTGCATGTTCCCACCGCTTGAAGCGGAAAGGTGTTGAGCACACTCTTATACTGATTGGTGCAAACCCTACTCCTAAAATGTATGCAGATGCCGGCAATGCTGATCACATCAGGATCACCGGTGAGGTTCCTTCTGCTCGTGATGAAATTCTCAAGGCTGATATCCTGGCTGCTCCCATCATAGCGGGTGGCGGAACCAAGTTCAAAATCATCGAGGCTTTCGCGTTGGGGCGCGCGGTAGTAACAACGCCGCTCGGCAGCGAGGGTTTGACACTACGGCATGGCAGGGATGCCCTCATTTGCCCGCTGGATCAGTTTGACGCTAACGTTGCGAGCGTGCTGGAATCACTTCCGCTCGCACAGCATCTCGGGAAACATGGACGAGCATGGGTTGAGGCCAATCTGTCTCCAGCAAAGATACAATACAGGATCATCGAGAGAATCGAAACCATCGCAAATCAGTTGCGCATGCATTGATGCGGGTAAGACGAAGCAATGTCCGGTTCAGACCACCATAAAGAAGGATTTTGAAATTGAGAGTAATCTTCCAGTCACGTAGAACTCTTTTCAGTGTCCCGGGCGGCGATACGATCCAGATTATTCAGACGGCTGCGGAGCTGCGGGCTCTTGGATGTCTGGTTGATATCTGCACGGACCTTGAAACGGATTTGAGTGCTTACGATGTCGTTCACCTCTTCAACCTTACTCGTCCGCAAGAACTTCTGATGCAGATACGTCATGCACGGGAACGTGGTAAAAAAATAGTTTTATCAACGATTTATGTTGATTTTCTCGAGTATGAACGACTGGCCCGCAAAGGGATGGGAAGGTTTGCAGCCCGTCTGCTGCCGCATTCAACTATCGAATATTCAAAAACCATTGCCCGGGCAATAAAGAATGGCGAGATGCATCGTGGCGTCATGCATTATCTGGCATGCGGTCATCCTTCCGCCCAACGTGAAATCATCCGCTCGACTGATCTGTTCATGCCGAATTCCGAACATGAGATGCAACGTGTTATTGCAGACTTTCCTGATGCCGCAGGAAAACCGTATCTGGTTGTGCCGAACGCTGTTGATGAATCATTATTCGGGAGTCTGTCTGCAATCGACACCGTACATCGTGATAGCATCCTCTGTGTGGCGCGAATAGAGGGACGTAAAAATCAGCTGCATCTCGTAAGAGCCATGCGTGATCTTCCCTGGAAATTAATGTTGATTGGTCAACCTGCTCCGAATCATGGCCGCTATTATAATGAGATCAGGAAAATAGCCGGTGCTAATGTTCACATACGGGGCGAGGTGCCCCATGAACAGCTCCCGGCATACTATGGCGCTGCCCGGGTGCACGTTCTGGCAAGCTGGATGGAGACAACCGGCCTTTCGTCTCTGGAAGCGGGCGCAATGGGGTGTAATCTGGTGATTACCGATAAAGGGGATACGAGGGAATATTTTGGGGACAGCGCTTTCTATTGCGATCCATCCTCCGTGCAATCGATTCGTGATGCTATTGTAAAAGCTTTCAATTCACCGGTCGAACCGGAACTTCGTAACCGGATTCTGCGGGATTATGTCTGGCGGAGAGCGGCGGAAAAAACGCTGGAAGGATATGAGTTGATTTTGTCTCTATCTGATTAGCGATTCTCCCTCCTCTACCTGACGCACCTCACACTTTCCTGCGCTAACCTCTTAGTTTATGGGCTGTTTTTCGGACATATTCCAAAAAAGACTTCAATAAATCGGGCGGAACATCTTCAACCTTGTAATATACCCGTCCTTTATCGACGAAGGATATTGAGAATGGGTCACGAGGACTTCCCTCAATTGCCCACAGGCTGACAACGCCTTCCGGGTCTCTGATTACCCGATAAGCACCGTGGCGATAGTGGCGCATCAAGGTTAATGCTGCACTTTTTGCCTGGCCGTCGAGATTTAGGTCTCTATCCCGTGTCATTTTGAACTTCGGGGCCTCCAATTTCATGAAAATAAATTCATAATTCCTGATTTCCCGGAAGTTCGGAAAGTTTCATTCCCTCTTCCGGTGTTTCAGGTTGAAGTGGGAAGGCGGTGAAGCGCAAGGTAATCTTCCCTCACCGGCGAAAAGACCTCCACTGCTACCGAGTCTTCGGTTATCTCGGCGCTGTGCAGGGTATCTCCGGGGATGCACCAGCTATCCCCTTGCAGGACATCGTGTACTTCCGAACCGATGGTCAGCCTGATTTGCCCTTTTACCAGATACCCGGTCTGTTCGTGTGGGTGAGAGTGCAGAGGCAGATTGGCTCCCTTTTGCAGCCGGAACTCCACCATCAGGGTCTTGTCGCCATGCACCAGAGTCTTCTGCCGGATTCCGTCTATTGCATGTCTGTAGCCATCGTCGCTGTTCTTTTCAAACATCCAACTCCTCCATTGTCTATCAGGCACTTTCGCGGCCTACCTTGTAACAGGAACTGTCGCAGAAGAAGTACGTTTACGTATGCGTGTGTATAGCCAGTTTAGAAGCAATGTCCCATTAACACCGATCACAATAGCAAAGAGAAGTGCCATTGCATGCCCCGTACGAACACGTACGGGAGTAATGGTATTACCAACAACTCGATATTCACTGCAAAAAATATAGTCTTCGGTATTGTAGGTCACCTCAACGCGTTGTTCACCTCTGTCCTCAATAACTGTAAACCTCACAGATGGGGAAAAATTCTTCGCCGGTTCCAACGTAAACTGCCTCTCCCCGCCTGGGAGCGACAGTGTGCGCTTCGGATCTGTCGTCAGCAGTTTTTTAAATTCTGACCATCTGAGCAATTCAAAGCGTTGAGGGTTACTCTCCGGTACCTCCAAAACTATAGGGAAAAAATTACCCGGCTCGCCCCCAGGTGCATACCGGGTAACGGTAAGGTAATTGTAAGATGTTCTGGCAATAATTGCGAAAACTAACAGCCTTACAAGAAAAGTAGTGAGTTTCTTCATATGTAGATCCATAAGGGGTATAGAAATTACAAATTTACCCTTTTAGGCAAAAAAAATACACAATGCATGCAGTTCATTTGTCTAACTATCTGCCTCTTTTGGCGCCAACCGTAATAACATTATTTTGGAAATTCTTTTCATCAGCAGCGTCAGGGGAAAGCAGAATCCAAAGAAAAACAGGCAGGCATACAGGTAAATGGGAAGCATTAATTGCGTATTACCGATCGCATTGATCACGGTATTACAGCGGCTGAGCAACTCTCCTACGCCTATGATGGAAGCTGTACTGGATGCCATGACAATGATCAGTGCATAGCTTGTCCAGCTCGGGATGAACAGGAAGGCAGCGCTGGTATTCCCCATTTTCCATTCTTCCATGGCGATAGTCAGGTTGTCGCTGGTGAACCCTATCACTGCAATAGCCAGAGCCAGTGCAGCTTTCACCCATACAGGGAACACCAGAATGACATTTGTAGACGGGATCAGTATTTCTACAGGCAGCATGAAAGCAAGATAAAACTGGAACACAATGGTCGGAATGCTGCGTGAAAACTCTGTAGCCACCAGGCTGAACACTTTAAGGCGAGGGCGACTCGAAACGCGCATCAGAGCCAATACCCAACCAGCGGCAGTTCCTATCGCCATGGCAACCAGCGATATCAGGATATTCATGCCGAAGCCGGACAGTAAAAAAGGGGTCCAGGCATACAGATGTTTTAACATTTCGGTGGCGTTCATAATGTGGTTCTCTCCAATACGTCAGATTCCGGGCAATCAGTTCTCGGTCTGTGCCGCCTCTAGAACTCGATTCTCCAAATTCCGCAGTAGTCGAACTACACAGAAAATAATCAGCAGATACGTCAGCAGCAAGGCATTCATCATTACACCAACATTGCCGCGTTCGTTGATAATTGAAGTTGTGACCGACAACAGCTCAGGCACGGCAAAAGCCGAAGCCATCATGGTCGCCTTGGAAACATTGATCAACGAGGCGGTGACCGAGCCGCTGGCGAGCCAGGCAAGTTGTCGCACATTGGATAATCTCAGCTGATACTCCGGATGCTGTAACCGGAAAGTCGCTGCAGCTTCCAAGAATGCCGCCATCACCCCCCCGCCGGTATACACGCTGAGGCACCAGACCACCACCGCAAGTGCAGGAAGAGAAATGCCATATATGGAGCCAACACCAAACAACAGCACATACATGGACGTCAGGGGAGGATTCATCCTGGCGACCGCACACCCGGCTTTGGCCAGCGGTGCCAGCAACATGATGCGTGCTTCTGCGCATACCGCGCCGACTATGCCAAACGCCAGACTACATATAATGCACATCACGGTCAGCAGCAAAGTAGTCGCCAAACCCTTTAAATATTGCATCCGATCGAACGAATCATATATCAGGGTCAGGTTGATGCCGGTCCGTTCATTCAACCAGAGTCCCATTTGCGTCAGGCCGCTGACATCAGAGGACACCAGGAATATCTTGTTGCGGCATTCTGCATTCCAGGCGCCATCGACACCGCGTTGACAAAACGGCTTGCCTGCAGAGTCTTTCTTTTGCCAGAGTTCATAGCTATCTACCAGAAATTTGGATGGCGGGATGTTCCAGGCCTTTTCTCTTTCAATCAAGAAGCCGCTGCGATGCCAATCGGCCACGATGTCACCGAGAACTTTCTCAAAATCGCTGCCGCGTTCTTTGATGGAGATGGCGATGGCCCAGGGGGTGACCAGAGCCGGTGGCAGAGGCGCCTTGTAACCCTTCCATTCCGGCTTGGTCAGATCATTAAGCACGGCTGTATTATCAAACAGATAACCTATGCAGCGACCATTCTTGACCGCCAGCTTGGCATCGCGGGCAGTGTTATACATCTGTAAATCAAGCAGATAGCGCTGTTGCATGGTGCGATTGAAGTATGAGCCCTGGGTTGCGCACACTTTTTTTCCGCGGATATCCGCCCAATCCTTGGCATTTTCCTGTGGAGGCATGAGCAGTGTCACACCTGAAGCGTAATAATTCGGTTCTATCATCGTGGCGATCTGGCGACGTTCTGCCGTATCGCCAGTGGTGGCAAGCACCATGTCAATAGTACCTTCCTGCACCTTTTGCAGCCGGTTGCTGCCGGTAACACTGACCTTGCTCAGTTTCACCCCGAGACGTTTGGCTATATCGGCTGCAAGATCATGTTCAAAACCCTCAGACTCACCCAGATGGTTCAACATACCAAACGGGGGATAGTCGGTTTTGACACCAACAATCAGTGTGCCGCGCCGCTTGATCAGCGCCAGGCGCTCACTGGCGAAAAAGGCGCTTCCGGACGGCAGATTTCTGGTCTTCTGAGCGGCACCCAAGTCGACCATGCTGAAGAAAACCGTACAGAGAAGCAGGCTGAATCCAACTGGTAATGCGGTTATTCGGGAAATTCGCATATACTCTCTTTCCTGTTAACCCATCTGAGACGGACTTAAACCGGATCAGCCACAATGCATATACCGTAGCCTAACGAAGCCGGTAACAGCGGCAGAAGCGCCGCATCGATTTTTCCCAGCAGATCGGATTGAGTAATAAGCCACTCTGGCAGAATACTCTCGGGTGACATCGTTCGAAGTTCGAAACCTGCTTCCAGCAATTCTTTTTTTAATCCATTAACCGTATACAGATGGTAAAAAAACAGATGATCTTCATCTGCAATAGTTCGGGTAAAAAATATGTTTCCTCGTTCCTTCAGACATTCGGGGACACTGCCGCTCATACGCCTCAATTTTGAGTACAGCAGTTCCATCGGCCGGCGTCGAAACTTACTGGGCACCGTCAAAATCAGCCGGCCATGGTCGGAGATCAGGCGGCGCATGTGCTGTAATGTTTTAATCCGGTCGGAACGATTGCCGACATGACTGAGCACGCCGAACATCAACATGATAAAGTCATACCGACCCTGATTTTCCAGCAATGCAGAGCTGCCGCAAAACATCCTGACACGTGCAGCCAAAGGGCTGCCTTGCACATACGCGGCAATCTCGTCTATTGCCGGTTGCGAGATATCGAAGCATGTAATAGTCGCCTGAGTCTGCTGTAACAGGGGCAAAGCGTATCGACCATTACCGCAGCCATAATCGAGGATATTCGTAGCTTTTCCTGCGCCGTGCCTGAACAGGAATTCCAACGTTGACCGGTTTGGTTTTGGATAGCGCCGACTGTATTCGCGCGAAGTATAGTAATAATCATACAGCTTGTTCATCGCAATTGTGATTTCATTCGCATTATTCGACTCGGAGCTTCTGGAGTGATCGGGCTGATCATGCTCCTGCGTCGAAAATTCATGATCAGTCATTATGGTTTTTTCCTAATCAATGAATTAACAATCCGGGCGTTTTCAATCACCCATGGTTCCTTCAGCATGTCAAGATGGGGGCCGTAGCCGTCATGAACGGTACAATCCGCCGCTGTGAGATCGTACCACTCCTGCGAGAGTCCCTCAAGGTCCATTGAATTTCCGGCACGAACCAGATGAATCGCCCCTTTGATGAGGCCCTTTGTGGGGCCGGATTCAATAAAGTCAAGGTAACGGCGCATTTTACCGAAGGCGACCTCCCGGATATGGGGGCTCTCCATCAGTTCAGCCAGGTTGCCGTAAAGCGCCGGGTCCGGCGAGTAATCACCGGCCCACTTTTCCATATTATCAATGACCGGCGCGTTCGGCAACCGTTTCCAGCTGTCCAGCAATATCAGTTTCGAAACGAACCGTCCATGACTTTCCAGCTCCTTTGCCATTTCAAATGCAAGATTTCCACCGCTTGAGTGACCCATAACAATCAAGGGACCGTCTGGTTGTAGCTGTTCAATTATTTCGGTGTAAGACTTCAAACGATCATCCGATTCAATAAACGTAAAGCCGTGAAAAGTGACATCATCCAGCAGTGAGGCGAGACGATTGTAGGCGATAGGATAGCCGTTGATGGGAGGAAAGGCAAAAACATGAACATTGCCACCCTGTTTCAGAAGTGTGTGCAGATTATCCTGGTATCCGCCAGCAAAAGCTGCAGTCCGCTCACACTCCAGCGCCAGTTCGCTCAGAATTGCATTTTGAAACAGGGCGGGAAGCGGCAATTGTATATTGAGTTGTCGTTGAATTGCTGCGACAACCCTGATGGCAGCAATACTCTGACCACCGATCTCGAAGAAAGAATCATGGCGTGAAACAGCCGTGCGCCCCAGAATCTGTTCCCAAATGGCGGCAAGACTTTTCTCCATCGGGGTTGACGGGTGCTCACCGCTGCCTGCGGTCAGCACCCGGTCGATATCGGTTGCGACAAGTCGTGTACGGTCAACCTTGCCATTGATGTTCAGCGGAAAGGCCTCCAGCGGGACAAAACGAGCCGGCAGCATGAAAGAGGGGAGCTGTTTGGCCAGTTCGGCTTTCAGCCCTCTCAGGTCCAATTCTCCTCTCATCAGCAGAAACGCAACCAGTTCTCTGTCCGCCCCCTCTCCCCGCGCAACCACAACAGCGCCGCTGACGTCAGGATGCTTGAGCAGAGCCCGTTCCACGTCACCACACTCGATACGGAATCCACGAACCTTGACCTGATTATCTCTCCTCCCCAGAAACTGAACCGTGCCGTCAACGGACCGCCGCCCCAGATCGCCGGTCCGGTAGAGCCGCCGGCCGTTTTTGAACGGGTGGGCAACAAAGACCGAAGCTGTCAACTCAGGATTATTGAGATACCCCCTGGCAACTCCTGGTCCGGCAACGCAGATTTCTCCGGTAACGCCAAACGGAACAATCTGCTGCTGTTCGTCAAGGATCAGCAGTTCACTGTTTGCCATTGGCGCGCCGATAGGAATAGAGCCATGATACGGACGGAAGGGATCAACAGCGTGGATGGCGGAACAGACTGAGGCCTCGGTTGGCCCATAGGCATTGAACACCTTTTTTTGTCTGGCATAGTACACTACGTCGGCGGCAATGGCCGCTTCACCCGCTGTGATTATGATCCGCAGCGGATCGAGGGACGCGCCGGTTGTCCGTAAGGCGTTCAGGTAGACCGGCGGCAGAGTCGCCACCGTTGTGCCGGTTCCATCCAGCAGGCTGGAAAACAGCGCCGGGTCCGCATTCTGGTCCCGGCGGGAGATCACAAGTTCCGCCCCGGAATGAAGCGCAAGAAAAATCTCCGACATGGCGCCGTCAAAGGAGAAGGAAGAAAACAGCAGGCACCGGTCCGCAGGGGTGATGCCGAAGGTGCGGATCTGATCCAGGATCATGTTGACGAATCCCCCATGCTGCAGCAGCACCCCTTTGGGCAGACCGGTGGAACCGGAGGTGTAGATAATGTAAGCAGCCGAAGAAGCTGCGGGACGGTTCTGCAGCGTACCGGCAGTTGCCGTTTCCATAAGGGAGGCTATTGTGATTAGCTTGACGGAGTCGGCATATACGGACACCTGCGCCGCAGCCTCTTCATCAACCACTATGTATCGGAGACCGCTGTCAGAAATGATATGACGGATGCGACTTTCCGGCTGTTCAGGGTCGATCGGCAGATAGACTCCGCCTGCCTTCATTATCCCGATCAATGCCACAGGAAGAGAGGAGCTTCTCCCGGTCATGACCCCGACGGCCTCTTCCGGCCTGAGGGTGTGAAAGTTCTGCAACGCAAGCGCACAGCGGTCTGAAAGCCGATCCAGCTGCGCATAGGAAATTGACTGATCAGCGGCGACAACCGCTACGGCATCGGGAAAACGGGCCGCCTGATCCTGAAACAGGTCAACCATGCTTTTTTCCTCCGGCCAGGGCAGGACAGCTCCTGTTGCGCAAACCTGGAGCGCGGCACGTTCCTCTTCAGGCAACAGCTCCAGACGGTTCAGCGGCATGTGCGGTGCGGCAGCGACTGAGCCGGCCAGTTTCACAAATCGCTGCGCAATTCTGTTGGCTGTTTCCGGGAAAAACAGATCGGTTGCATACTCCAGCTCCAGAATCAGAGCATCACCGTCCGGAAAGAAGTTAAAAGTCAGATCAAAACGGCTTGTGCCACCGTCAAGGGGGACCGGAGAGACCTGCATGTTGTGGAAACCCGGAACATCTTCAATCTCCTCCTGCAGTACCATCATGACATCAAAGAGCGGTGCATGTCCGGTATCCCGAGGCAGTGCAAGCTCGCCGACCAGGGTGTCAAAGGGGTAAAGCTGATGATCATAACCGTCCAGTGCGATCCGGCGAACCCGGGTCAACAGCCCGGTAAACGGTTCATCCGGGGTAATCCTGCTGCGGAGCGCAAGTGTGTTGACAAAGAAGCCGGCCACCTCCTCAATCTGCTGAAGCGGACGTCCGGCAACCGGGACCCCCACGGTGATCTGCTGCTGCCCCCCCAGACGGTGCAACAGCGTCTTGAGAAGTGACAGCAGCACCATAAATATGGTTGCATTCTGACTCCGGGCCAGCTCACCCAACCGGGCAGCAGTTGCCGCCGGAATGGGAACCGCTACGGTTTCGCCGCCGTCACGCCGTAAGGCCGGCCGTGGAATATCGGTTGGCAGATCAAGGGGCACAGCAGGATCGGACAGAGCGGTATGCCAGTACTGACGCATCTTTTCCCAGGCTCCGGCGGCAAGACGCTTATTCTGGTGATGTGCCCATTCCTTGTACTGCACCGGCAGTGGCACGGTCGTGGCACTCATCCCCTCCGAGCTGATCCGGTACAGCCGGGCAAGATCGTGCAACAGAATCCCCCACGACCAGCCGTCGCCGATGATATGGTGCATCACCACCAGCAGCAGCCCCTCGTTCAACCCTGTCTGATAACAATATGCTCGTGAAAGCGGACCTGCTGCCAGATCAAAGGGAATAACCGCATGCTTCCGGGCCTGACAGAGCGCCTCTTTCCAGGGTTCAGGCTGGTCGCACAGGTCAATAACCGACAGAAAATCAAGGGTTTCCGGCAGTATCACCTGAACCGGCAGGCCATCTTGTTCCGGGAAAACCGTTCGCAACGCTTCGTGCCGCAGCGCAAGACCGGCAAAGCTTTTTCGCAGAGCTGTCAGATCTACAACCCCCTCCATCTTCAGAGCCACCGGCATGTTGTAGGCTGATGAACCGGGAGCCATCTGCTGCAGCATCCAGAGACGCCGTTGCCCGGGCGAAACGTCATACCACGGCTGAATCGCCAGCGGCACCAGTTCCGGTTCCGCGGCCGTGCCGCCTCCCAGCGCCGAAGCGAGGGTCTCAGGAGTGGGATTCTGAAAGATCAGCGCCAGTGGAATTTCCTGACCCAGTTCCCTGGCAATGGCTGATGAGATACGGATCGCCTTGATACTGTGGCCTCCCAGATCAAAGAAATTATCATGCATGCCCACCTGTTCCACTCCGAGAATCCGTTGCCATATCGCCGCTACACTCGCTTCAGTTGCGGTGCGGGGAGGAACGAACAAACGTCCCCCTGCCGGTTCGGCCCCGGCCGTTCCCGTTTTCGGCAGCGGTAGCGCCTTGCGATCGGTTTTGCCGTTTGGGGTCAGCGGTACTTTGTCCAGGATCAGATAGAATGAGGGGAGCATGTAGTCGGGGAGAGTTTTCGCCAGCATGGCCCGCAGTTCGGAGGGTGACGGAACCGGATTTCCATCAGGCACCAGATACGCGGCAATCTCGTTCAGTCCGTCAATTTCGACAATATGGGCCACCGCCTCACCTATGCCGGGGATCTTCAGTAACGTCTGTTCGATCTCGCCGGTCTCGATCCGGTAACCGCGCACCTTGACCTGATTGTCCATCCGGCCGCCGCACTGGAGGGTACCGTCGGGGAGAAAACGCCCCAGGTCTCCGGTACGGTAAATTCGCTCTCCGGGGCGCACCGGATGGGGAATGAAGCGGTCGGCGGTCTGCTCGGGGCGGTTCCAGTAGCCACGTGCCAGCCCCTGCCCGCCGATGCAGAGTTCACCCCAGACGCCGGCAGGAAGCAGGTAACGGCCATCCGGGGTGAGTATCAATACATCTTCGTCAACCAGCGGAGTGCCGATAGTCAGGCGGGCGTTGTTCAGCCGGGCGGTGGTTGACCAGATGGTCGCCTCGGTGGGGCCGTAGACGTTGAACAACGCCGTATCCGTCAACCCCTTCAGGCGCTCGAACAGGTTTTCCGGGAGCGGTTCCCCGCCGACAAGGAGCGCCTTCAGCCCGGAGAGCGCCGCCAGGTCGGTTTCCTCCAGCATCAGCTTGAGGCGTGATGGAGTAATCTGCAGCACGTTGACGCCGTCACGCCCGAGCAGGGCGGCAGCCTTGCCGGGATTGTTGGCTGTGGCGTCGGAGGCCAGCACAACCGTCATGCCGGACATGAGCGAACAGATCAGCTCCAGCACCGATATATCAAAGGTAATGGTGGTCAGCGCCAGGATGGTGTCACCGGGCGCCAGCCCGTAAATCGCCGCCATGTTGCGGTTGAAGCTGATCACGTTGCGCTGCTCCAGCATCACCCCCTTGGGGAGTCCGGTGGAACCGGAGGTATACATCAGATAGAGCAGATTGTCCGGTCTGGTGGTGCGGGCCGGATTGGTTTTTGGAGCGTCGGGAAGCTGATCCAGATCGATGATAACGGCATCATTGCTTATGCCGGACAGACCGTCACGGTGTTTCTTCTCCGTCAGCAGTACACGGCAGCGGCTGTCCTCCAGCATATAGGCGATGCGCGCGGCAGGAAAGGCCGGATCCAGCGGCAGATACGCGGCTCCGGATTTGATGATCCCCAGAAGCCCCGCCATCATACGTTCGGAGCGATCCATCAGGATGGCAACCACCTCGTCGGACTGCACCCCGCACCGTTCCAGCAGATGGTTCGCCACCCGGTTGGCCGCTTCGTTTAAATCCCGGCAGGAGAATTGCCGCGACTCAAAGACTAGGGCAATCCGATCCGGAAAAACAGCCGCCTGGTGTTCAAACAGATCGGCCACCGTTTCGGCGGCTTCATCCCCGTGCGGCTTGTTGAATACGGTCAGGATAAGATCTTTTTCACGAGGAGAGAGGATCGATAATCCGGCAGAAGGGACATTCAGGTTTTCAAGCAGCGAATCAATCAGCTGCTCCAGGCCCCAGGAAACCCGCTCTATCTGGTCATGACCATAAACAGCCGGATCATAACCCATTCGAAATACAATCTCCTTCCCGGGTATGATCGAAAGCTCAAAAGGGTAGTTGGTATTCTCACGCATCTCGGCGCGGGTAATCGAAAAATCCCGACCGTACGGCTGGTCAACGTCGGTAATCCGTTCATCCAGCGGATAGTTTTCAAATATCAGGACATGATCCAGAAGTGCCTGTTTCAGGGAGGTTTCAGCCTGAATGTCAGCCAGTGAGCACCAGTGATGGCGCGAAGCTGCCAGAGTATCCGCCTGGACCCTCTTCAGCAGTCCGGGAACGGCAGTTTCCCCGTCAATTCTGATTCTGACCGGCACCGCGTTAATAAAGAGCCCCACCATCCCTTCAATCCCCTTGAGATCATCAGGACGCCCGGACACCGTAGCGGCAAAGACGGCTTCATCGACACCATTGATGCGGCAGAGCAGGATTCCCCATACTGTTTGCAGCAGCACGTTAAGGGTCACGCCGTTTTCAGCAGCCAGCGCCGCCAACGACTCGGCCCGCCGCTGATCGATGCGGAAAACAAGATTTCCCCGCCCTGCCTGCGACGCTTCGCTGAGCGGAAAACGCGGAATCCCGGTTGACTGTGAGAAACCCTCCAGATACTGCCGCCAGAAACGGCGTGACGCCTCCTGATCCTGTTTTCCGATCCAGGTGACGTAACCGGAAAAAGGAGAAGGTTCAGGCAGTGTATGCTGATTCCCCTGCACAAGAGCGGTGTAGATTTCCAGCAGTTCTCCCTGGAGGATTCCAACTGACCAACCATCCAGAATAATATGATGGTGACTCCAGATCACCTCCGTTTCGTCATCCGCGAGGGGTACCACCGCAACCCTGGTCAGAGGGTCTCTGGCCAGGTTAAACGAAGCCGCCCGGTCCTGCTCCTTTAAAGAACCAATCCGCACCTCCGCCTCATCCCGAGTCATTCCCCGCAGATCAACGGCGCTGAAGTCGACCCGCCACTGTTTCAGCACGATCTGCAGCGGCCGTGGCACATCCTTGTGAACAAAAACCGTGCGCAGCACGTCATGCCGCCGGACAAGCTCCTCCCACGCTTTCTGAAAAAGCGGTATATCGAGATTTCCCTTCACCCGGTAGGAAAGCTGCTCGAAATAGGATGCTCCGGCATCGTAAAGAGCATGGAACAGAATCCCCTCCTGAAGCGGGGTGAGGGGATAGATATTTTTTACGTTTGCTTTTGAGATCATGGCGATTGGTTGCGACTCCTTCAAACGGTTGTCGAAATATGCAGGATGGGCATGCTACGCTTTGCCTGTCAATTTCCCTTCCCGGTACTGTTCCTCAAAATAGGCTCTTACTTTTGCCGGATCGAAATCCAGAAAAGTGCCGCCGGTGTCAAAATGCTGGATGAATACCCGCCCTACCGCATAGGTGATCGCCCCGTTGGCAGCCGGCATAACGGCCAGTGACAGCACGCCGAACAGCGGGAACATCTTGAGGGCGCTCCCCCCCAGGTAACCGGCATTCAAACCGCCGACCAGCGCCGCCACTGCGGATTTTGAACGCTGTTCGCTGAACGGAATGTCATACAGGGCCGCAAGCTTTTTCAGCATGGCGATCTGAATCGCCGTCATTGCCACCATGTCAATTACCGGAACAGGCAGCAGTCCGACTCCGGCCGCCCATGCCGACGACCTGCGCACAAGCTTTACGGCGTCGCGCAACTGTTCATCACTGTTCTGTCCCGAGGATTTCTTAACCGGCTGTTCTGCGACCGGTACAATAGCGACATTCTCCTCAGGGGGTGCCGGTTCACCTGTCTCATCCGGCCCGGACGTTTCTTCCGGGGACATTTCGTAGATCCGCTTTCTGTTGCGCTGCACCTTACCCTTTTCCGATTTCTCACTCATGATTGCTCCTTTCGTTTTCAGAGTACTATCTCAAGCAATTCGGCAACATACCGGTCATAATCTTCTCTGGCACCGCTCTTCCCATAGCGGGAAAAAATTGTTCCACCGGCAGCCAGTACCTTGGAGAACTCACTGCTGGTTGCGATCACCGTCAGCGGCACATGCGGATACCGCTCCCTGATGCTGACCAGGGCGTTACGGGATACCGTCTCCCGCTGGTCATACCGGGTGTAGAGGATCCTCACCGCAGGATGAGGCAGGCCGAAGGTGTCGCAGATGGAGCTGATCTCCCCCAGCGTCAAATCAAGCCCTTTCAGGGAAAAAGCATCGCTTCCCACCGGGATCACCACTGTACCGGCGGCACAGATTGCCGAGATAACCGCGATGCCCAGCGACGGGGGACAGTCAATGATAACGGTGTCAAAGCCCAGGAGGCGCAACTGTTCACACACCCCCCTGACCGCCTTTTTCTGAGATCCGGGGTTGAGCAGGCTGGCATCAAGCAGCGCATTTTCCAATGAAGACGGAAGAATCGACAGATGCCCCCCCAGCTTAACCAGCGCATCAGCCAGAAGCTCCTCCGGCTGCTTCCAGATATCGAGAAATATCGGCTCGTCATCGGCGGGAACCGCCCCCAGCGCCATACTGGAAGAGCCTTGCGGATCAAGGTCGAGGACACAGGTTTTGAAGCCGAACTGGGCAGCACGCACCGCCGTGGAGACGGTGCTGGTGGTCTTGCCGATGCCCCCTCTCATGGTAGTGTGCGCTATGACCCGGAAACGGTACGAAACCCCCTTCTCTTCAAGAAAGCGTCTGACCCCTTGCGGTGTGATGCCGGTGGTTGCCGCGTTGATCCGCTCCAGTTCATCCGGCCGGAAGAGGCGCTCCAGCTCCCCTGTCCCGGCACCGCATTTCATCGCAAGTTCACGGGTCGTTAACAGCGAATACGTCTGCCTGTCTGTATCAGTTGTCATAGCCCAGTCCTTCCAGCAGCGCATCTAGTTGATCGATATCGAGACCGTCATAGCTGATATCGCTGGGGGTGATAACCGCATCTTCCACCTGGCAGCAATGGGCGATCAGTTTCCTGAGATGTTCCAGCAGGCTTGCGGCAAGTTGATTCGCCCTCCCGGTTTCAATCAGCCGCCGGTCATGGTGAAGGTTGACAGACAGCTTCCCGCCCATGACAGAACAGGTTAATTCAAGATCAAAAGCGGTCTCTATCTCTTCCCCTGCACTGTCGCCATGCTGCTCAGTAGCAGGAAAGAACGGTCCGCTCCCGAAGTCTGCGTCAAACGTGCCCAGATAATTGAAACTGATCCGGGGCAGCTGTGGCAGCTCACATCCCTGTTTCAGGTTGTCGGGAGTCAGCCAGCGCAGTACTCCGTAGCCGAGGCCATGTTTAGGCACGGCTCGAACCGCTTCCTTGATCACCCGCAGGCGGTAGCCCGGATCATCACGCTCCGAAATCTCCAGCAGGTGCGGATAGAGGGTGGTAAACCATCCAACGGTGCGCGAGATATCCTGATCGGTCCCGATATCCTCCCGGCCATGTCCTTCAAGGGTAATCAGATGACGCCGGGAACCGGTCCATTCCTGAAGTGCAAGAGCCAGAGAGGTCAGCAGCAGGTCGGAGGTATCGGTGTGGTAGGCCTGATTGGCCTGGTTCAATAGTTGCAGCGTCTCTTCGGCAGACAACTCACGCTGGATTCCGTCAAAGTCGGCAACTCTCCCTTTCCTCTGATCAGGCGCAATCAGCAGCGGTAACGGGGCGGCATCGATACGGGCGATGTCCTGCCAGTACTCCTGCTCCTTCAGCAGCGCTTCACCGGCGGCATACTCGCATAACCGTTCACTCCAGCGTTTGAAGGAATCGCTCTTGCAGGGGAAAGCGAGCTGTTCTCCCGCAGTAAGCCGGGCATACCCGGAAAGCAGATCTTCGGCCAGTATCCGCCATGAGATTCCATCAACCACGAGATGATGGATTACGATCAGCAGACGATCTCCATCCGGCAGCCGGTACAGTGCGCACGCCACCAGCGGTGGAACAGCCGGATCAAATCCGGCCTGCAGTGATGCGGCATGACGCTCCAGCGCCGCACACGGATCGGCACTACCGCTCAGGTCAACCGTTTCAAAACGGGGAGCCGGAACTTCAGACAGGTTTTCCTGCCGCCAACCGGCTTCACCGCAGGTAAAGCGGATTCGCAGGGCATCATGATGAAAGACCAGGGACTCGAACAGTGAACGTAATGCCTGCTCATCCAGCCGTTCTTCAGAGCCGAGCAGAATGGACTGGTTGTAGTGATGGATCCCCTTTGTCTGCTGTTCGAAAAACCACCGCTGCACCGGTGTGAGCGGGATTGCCCCGCTGACGGCCCTCTGGTCGGCAACCCGTGTCAGCTTCGTCACCCTCCCGGCCAGCCCGGCCACTGTCGGAAACTGGAATATATCCAGCATCTCCACCTTCAGCCCATGCTGCTGCAGGCGGGAGCCGACCTGGATGGCACGGATGGAGTCTCCCCCCAGCGCAAAGTAGTTATCATGAATCCCCACCTGTGAACGCCCCAGTACCCCTTCCCAAACGGTGGCAACTATCTGCTCCAGTTCAGTGCGGGGCGCGACGTACCCGGTGCCCAGATCCAGGCCGTGGAGCTGTTCGTTGCGCGGGTCGGGCAGCGCCTTGCGATCGAGCTTGCCGTTGGCGGTCAGGGGCAACATATCGAGCGGCGTAAACCACGAGGGTATCATGTAATCGGCCAGTTTTACCGCGAGATGTTCACGCAGAGCCGTGACAGAAACTTCATGGGCAAAGACAATCCAGGCCGCCAGAGCCAGAGTTTCACGTTCACCCTCCAGCGCCTGCACCGTGCATTCCTTTACTGCCGGATGTTCAAGCAGACGGCTTTCAATCTCACCAGGCTCCACCCTGAAACCACGAATCTGCACCTGATGATCGTTGCGCCCCAGATACTCCAGTCCACCCGACCAGTTCCAGCGCCCCAGGTCGCCGGTTCTGTAGAGCCGTTCTCCCGCTTGGAACGGGTTATCGACAAAGCGTTCTTCAGTCAGTTCCGGCCGGTTCAGATAGCCGCGGCTGACCCCGCTGCCACCGACGTACATCTCACCCGGCACCCCGGCCGGCATCAGGTTCATGGCCGCATCGCAGACATAGACAGTCGTATCCGGAACAGGCCGGCCGATAGGGCTTCTCCCGCCGCCGGCCAGTTCGTCAATCGTCAGGTGATGGTAGGTAACATGCACCGTCGTTTCGGTAATACCGTACATGTTTATCAGAGCCACGTCCGGGAATTTCACACTCCAACTCCGCAGACGGGACGGTTCCAGCCGGTCGCCGCCGAAGATCACATAGCGCAGATGTGTGCTCCAATCATGGTTCTGCGGCAAAGCCTCTTCAATAAACCCGTAGAATGCGGCAGGAGTCTGGTTCAGCACCGTCACCCCTTCATCCCGGACAATAGCCGCGTAACGGGCAATATCACGAACCTCCTCGCGACGGGGGATTACCAGCCGTCCGCCACGCAGCAATGCCCCGTACATTTCCCATACGGAGAAATCAAAACAGAAGGAGTGGGATTGTATCCAGACATCGTTCTCGGAAAACTCGAACTGCAGCCGGTCGTTGAACAGAAGCCGCACCACGTTACGGTGTTCCACCACCACCCCTTTCGGTTTACCGGTAGAGCCGGAGGTGTAGATGATATAGGCGGCATCGGCGGGAGCCGGGGATGTATCTCCCCTCCCACCTGTCTCTCCCCGGCCGGGGGGGAGGGAATCATGTACGGATTCCAGCAGCAGCCCTGCCCCGGAATCATCCAGCATGAAGCGGATCCGCTCCTCCGGATAGGCGGGATCAATGGGCAGATAGGCGCACCCGGCCTTGAGGATACCGAGCAGTTGAGCCGGCATCAACATCGACGGTTCAGAAATCAGGGCGACGATCCCCCCTGGTCCGATCCCCCGCCCCCTGATCAGAGCGGCAATCCGGTCAGCTTCACCATTGAGACCGGCGTAGCTGAGGCTTTCGCCCTGAAAGGTGACAGCGATCCGCTCGGGTGTCCGGGCCGCCTGTTGTTCAAACAGAGAGACAAGAGTGGCGTCTTTCGGCCAGCCGGCGGCTGTGGCGTTGAAATCCCCATGGATCCATGCCAGTTCCGGCGGAGACAACAGCGGCAGTTCCCGGATAAGGCAGTCCGGATTGGCGGCCACCCCTTCGGCCAGAACCAGGAAGTGCCTCGCCATCAGCTTGATTCGTTCGGGCAGGAACAGGTCAAGATTGTACTCCAGCAGCACCTCGAACTCTTCCCCCATCTCCTGGAATACGAAATCCAGATCGAACTTGCTGATTCCCTCCGGATGGTCAAATTCCCGAATAGCTGCCCCGTCAAGGGTAAACGGCACCTGCCCGGCATTCTGCAGCACCACCATCAGGTCAAAAACCGGCGAACGGCTCACATCACGGGGGAGTTCCAGATCGTCCACCAGCCGGTCGAAAGGATAGCCCTGATGATCGAACGCGGCGGTATTGGTAGCCATGACTCGCGCCAGCAGCGCACTGAAACAGTCATCGCCCCTCACCTGATCCCGCAGCGCCAGGGTATTCAGGAAGAAACCGATCTGTGATTCCAGGTCGGGATGGGTGCGTCCGGCCACCGGCGTTCCGATCACCAGATCCTCCTGACCGGTATAGCGAAACACCAGCACCCGCACCAGAGCCAGCAGCAGGGCAAAAAGGCTGGCTCCCTGTCCGGCGGCAACAGCCCGCAGCTGGTTGGCCAGCGTGCTTTCGAGCGGAATGCGCACCACCGCACCGGCATACGTTTTAACCGGAGGGCGGGGGAAATCGGCGGGGAGGTCCAGCGGCGGCAGAGTTCCGGCCAGCTGTTTCAGCCAGTAGGTCCGGTCGGCCTGAATAACGTCAGCCGCCAGGATGCTGTTCTGCCAGGCGGCAAAGTCACGGTACTGGATCGGCAGGGGTGATAACTGCGGATGTTCCCCTTTGACAAAGCCGTTGTAAAGCTGCGACAGCTCGGCGGTCATTACCCCCAGCGACCAGACATCGCTGATGATGTGGTGGATCACCAGGATAAGGACCGTTCGCTCCCGCCCCAGATGAAGAACAGAGATCCGGAACAGCGGAACTCTGTCCAGAGTGAAGGGGCGGGTCCATTCGGCCTGGAAAAACTCACGCGCCTTCCGTTCCGGGTCGGGATGCGCGGAAAGATCATGCCGGGTAATACCTGGAACCGTGATCGGCCTTACGTACTGTCGCGGCACACCGTCAATGGCGCTGAAAGTGGTTCGCAGTGTCTCGTGGCGCTGATACATGGTCTGCACTGCCTTGACAAAGGCATCATGATGAAAGGCCCCCTCGATCAGAAATGATGAGGCAATAATGTAGGCGGCGGTATCCTTGTCCATTTGGTCCAGCAGCCAGAGTCGGCGCTGGGCATGAGAAAGCTCGTAGGAATCTGCCTCCGCAACAACCGGAATATTCTGAAAGATCCTGGGGCGCCCGGCATCCACAAAGCGGGCCAGCTCCCTGATGGTGGGGCAGGCGAAGAAATCCCGCACCGACACCTCTACCCCGAACTGTTTGTAGATACGTGCAATCACCCGGATCGCTTTAAGCGAGTCACCGCCGATCTCGATGAACGGATTGCAGGCACCCACCCGGGCCAGCCCCAGCACCTCGCTCCAGATTTCCGCCAGCCCCTGTTCCGTGACTGTCGTCAACTCCTCATAGCTGGAAATCACCAGCTCTTCCGGTTTCGGCAGCGCCTTGCGGTCAACCTTGCCGTTCAGGCTGAGCGGCAGCTGATCCATGCGGATGAAATAGGCCGGTACCATGTAATCCGGCAGACGTGACAGGATCAACTCGCGCAGTTCAGCCTGGCTGAGCGGCTCCTGTTCGGTATAGTAGCATGCCAGGACATTTTCCATTTCATCGGTGCGATGCGGCACCACGATAGCCTGACTGAGCCTGGGGAAGGAGAGCAGCACCTGCTCGATCTCGGCCAGTTCGATACGATTGCCATGCACCTTGACCTGACTGTCCATGCGGCCGACAAATTCGATGACCATATCGGTGCGGTAGCGCCCCAGGTCGCCGGTGCGGTAGATGATATCGCGCGTTTCCGGGTTGATCGGATTCTGGACGAACTTCCCGGCGGTCAGTTCCGGAGAACGGTAGTACCCTTTGACTATGAAGGGGGATTTGACGCAGATCTCGCCGATCTTGCCGGGAGGACAGAGGATGTTGCCGTTCATGATCAGTATGACGGTGTTGCTGATCGGCTTGCCGATCGGTACGATCTCGTTTGGCTTCAGCTCATCCGGCGGAATCCGGTAAAAGCTCTTCAGCAGGGTTACTTCGGCCGGACCGTAGAGGTTCACCAGTTCGACATGCCGGCCGATAATCTGCCTCCACTGGTTTATATCCTTGCCGTAGAGGGTGTCGCCGGACTGAAAGAGCAGCTTCAGCTTGGGGAAACGGCAGATTTCGCCCTGCGCGGCCACCTCGCGCATCACCAGCCGCAGATATGACGGCACCGTCTGGAAAAGGGTCAACTCTGAAGATTCGATCCATTCGATCAGCCGGGCCGGGTTTTCTTTAACCCCGGCGGTGGGGATGCAGAGGGTTGCGCCGCAGCAGAGTGCAACAAAGTAATCTTTCAGACTGGCTTCGAAGGTAACCGGCGCCATCTGGCTGATTCTGGAGGTTTCGTTCAGCCCGAATTCGCTCGCCTGCCAGTGACAGTAATGGGCCAGTCCCTTGTGCCATCCCTCGATGAACTTGGGAACTCCGGTGGAACCGGAGGTATAGATCACATAGCAGCTGTCGTCCGGGTCGGAAATGAGCGGCAGATTTGAAGCATCGGAGGTAACCGGGACGAGAGTGCGCAGCCATTGACCGGCACTGTAAGCAATGTCGTAAAACAATACTCCCCCCCCCTCCGGGAGAGGGTTCGGGGCAGGGCTGGTTGCCGGGTACTCCATCACCAGTACCCGTGTTTTCTCCGCAAGCCCGAACTCTTCCAGCATATCCTGCAGTTCAGGCAGGAATGCCTGATTGGTCACGATGACTGAAGGCGTGGTGTGTACCAGGATATGCAGCAGGCGGGGACGCGGCAGGCCCGGTTCAAGCGGCATGAACAGTCCCCCGCTCTTCAGGACCCCCAGCATGGCTGCCGTGTAGCCGATTCCGGCCGGCAGCAGGACGCCAGCCAGCCTGTCCCGGCCAATTCCCCGTGCCGTCAACAGCGAGCCGATCATGTT
>Ga0194037_1000031_pt1 | contig 99876 bp, 90 predicted proteins | sample JunL306m_MetaG_FD_148653 | JGI IMG/M metagenome (GOLD analysis project Ga0194037, IMG submission 148653) | Anoxic zone freshwater microbial communities from boreal shield lake in IISD Experimental Lakes Area, Ontario, Canada - Jun2016-L304-6m | ecosystem: Environmental > Aquatic > Freshwater >...
GGCGGAAAATTTTCCGAAAAGGCGAATTGGGAATCCCGCCCGCATTCCTCCCCAGACCCCTCCTGCGGGCGGGAAATCAGCCGAAGCAAAGCGAAAAATCCAAATCCCCAGAAAAAAAGATTTTCGCTTTGCCGAGTCCGTATTGAAGCCCCACGCACTGCCCGAATACTTGGAGGGCAGAACCCCGAAAGAAAAACACCCTTTCCTTTTTCAGAAAAAATCGGGCGCGCGCAAAATCAGAAATGCAAGGAGTGTTTTTTCTTTCGGGGTTGCTGGCGTACTCGCCAGTGCGTGGGGCTTTCTCCGAGCGTACGCTTCAGTTTCGCTTCACCACGCGCTCCGCGCATGCCACATCATTTGTTTTGGAAGTAGGTGCGAGTTTGGTACAATAGAGACACGGGAATGACTGAATATTATCATTTTTCCATGGAATCCTGCAAACCGTCTTTGGAACGAAAAAGCCTGAAGAATCAGGTCTTTTTCGCGTTCAAATCGGTGATGGCGGTCGCGCTCATCATTCTGTTGGTCCGGGAGGTGGATTGGCCGAAGATCTGGGGCGAAGTGTCACAGGCGTCGATACCTTTGCTTTTGGTCGCGCTGGTGCTGTATGTCGTCGGGATCTTCATGTGTATAGAACGGTGGTGGCGTGCGGCACAGTTCAAGAAATTCGCCATGACGTTTCGCAACGCGACGGAATTCTATTTCGCCGGTCTGTTTTTGAATAATTTCCTCCCGTCGTTTTTCGGCGGGGACGCGTACCAGAGCTACATCCTCGGGAAGTCGGAGAAGCGGTACCCGGCGGCGATTTCGACCGTCATGTTCACGCGGTTCATCGGGCTGTGGTCGACGATGGTACTCTTCTTCGTCTTCGGGCTACTCGGATATTCCGAGATCTTCGCCCAGCCGATGTTCGCCTGGTTCGGCATCCTGTTGCTCCTCTTTATGGTTGCGAATATCGCGCTCACTCTCGTGTATGCGCATCCGAAGTTCCAGCGATTGTTTGATCGTCTGCCGGGGAAGACGCGGAAATTTTTCAAGGAAATCGACCGGTATGCGAAGTGGCAGTTTTTGCGGGACAATTTCGCGTTGGCGACCGTCTTCGCGCTCGTCGGCGTGGGACTGTTCAACCTCGTGCTGTTCTACGCGCTTGGCGAGCATGTGCCGATTTTTCCGTATCTTGCGACCGTATTCCTGATCAGCCTCGTGTCGAGCCTGCCGGTGTCGATCAACAATATCGGATTCAAGGAGTGGGCATACTATACGTTCTTCCCGCTGATCGGGATCCGGCCGGAGGCGGCGCTTGCGGTGGCGCTTCTGGTGCGGTTCATCCAGATCCTGGTGAGCGTCGCCGGCGCGCCGTTCTTCTTCAGGGAGAAAAAGGCGTACGGGACGGAAGGATAACGGATTCGCTTAGTATCTATCTCAAATCTCATGTCGAGCTGTAAATCCGAAAATTTCGTTGGAGCGCCAACCAGAGGTTGGTCACCCTCTGGGTGAAAAACCATGAAAAAGGAGAGAAGGCTACTGTCGTAACCTGACGAGTTTTGAATGGTTTGCAGCCGAAATTTTCGGATTTCAGCCGGCAAGCGGATTTTTTGGCTTATTATCGTGGTGAGATTTGAGATAGATACTTACTGTTAATTGTTATCTGTTGACTGTCGTATGTGTGGAATAACCGGAAAACTTTCTTTCAATGATACGCCAGTCGATATCGCGGATATCGGGCGGATGAACGATGCCATCATTCATCGCGGACCGGACGACGGCGGATCGTATCTCTCGCCGGACGGGCGTGTCGGCCTTGGTCATCGACGGCTTTCGATCATCGACCTTTCTCCGCTCGGTCACCAGCCGATGCGGTATATGGACCGATACGAGATCGTCTTCAACGGGGAGATCTATAATTTCCAGGAGAAGCGGGAGATGCTCGAGAAGGAGGGGTATGTTTTCGCCTCGCACTCCGATACCGAGGTAATCCTCGCCCTCTATGACCGGTTCGGGAAGGATTGCCTCGAACACCTGCGCGGGATGTTCGCGTTCGCGATCTACGATGAGCGGGAGAAGACGCTGTTTTGTGCCCGTGACCGGGTCGGCAAAAAGCCCTTCAAGTATTATGCCGACGACAACGTATTCCTGTTCGCGTCCGAACTGAAGGCGATATTGACGCAGTCCGAGTATCATCGCGAGCCTGATTATCTGGCGATCCATCATTATCTGACGCTTCGCTATGTTCCGGCGCCACTGACCGGATTTTCCGGTATCAAGAAACTCGAGCCGGCACACTTCCTGTTCATCGATCTGAAGACGGGGACGATTGAGAAGGAGCGGTATTGGAAACTCGATTATTCCGAAAAGCTCGACCTGTCGGAGGGGGAGTGGAAAAAGCGGATCATGGAGAAGCTTGAGGAATCGGTGAAGATCCGTATGGTGTCCGACGTGCCGATCGGGGCATTTTTGTCCGGCGGGATCGACTCGAGTGCGATTGTCGGACTGATGAGCCGGCACAGCGACCGGCCCGTAAAGACGTTCTCCATCGGGTTCAAGGAGGAACAATACAATGAACTTCCGTACGCCAAGACCGTGTCCGACCTGTTCAAAACGGAACATACGGAGTTTGTCGTCGAACCCAAGGCAATGGAGGTCATGCCGCTTTTGGTGCGACATTTCGAGGAACCGTTCGCGGACAAGAGTATGATCCCGACCTACTACGTGAGCAAACTGACGCGTGAACGCGTGACCGTGGCCCTCTCGGGCGACGGCGGGGACGAGAACTTCGCCGGGTATGCCCAGCACGGCATATTCCGGTTCTCACTTCTGTACGACAAAGTCCTCTTCTTGCACCGACTGATCGTGTTACCAGTCACAGCCTTCCTGGCGGCGCGGGTCAAGAACACGTTCTTCCTGCGCGCGCATCAGTTCGCGAAGACCATGGCTGAGCCGTACGCGCACCGGTATGCGAATTACATGTGCTACTTCACGGATGAGGAGAAGGAGATGGTCTATACCGATGATTTCCGGAAACGATTTTCCGATGTCGATTCCCTGGAGCTCGTCGCCTCGGAATTTTTCGGGAGCGGTTCGGCGGACCGGCTGGATCAGGCGCTCTTCGCCGACTTCATGACCTATCTGCCGGACGATCTCATGGTAAAGGCGGATATCACTACGATGGCGGTCGCGCTCGAATCGCGGAGCCCGTTCCTGGATCACGAGTTTCTGGAGCTGACGGCCAAGATTCCGAGCCGGTTGAAAATCCGAGGGATGAACAATCGGAAATACATACTCAAGAAGTCTCTCGAAGGATTCCTGCCTGATAGTATCCTCTACCGAAAAAAGATGGGCTTCGCTTCGCCGATTGACATCTGGTTCAAGACGGACCTCCGGGACTATGCCCGCGAGTTGCTGTTGTCCCCGAAGGCGGTGTCACGCGTGATCTTCCGTAAAGAGGCAGTCGAAAAGATGCTCGATGACCATGTGACTACGAACATCAACTATGCCCGCCATATCCTAGCGCTCGTCGTGCTCGAATCGTGGTTCCTGGAATTTTTCGATGAAAAAACGGCATGAAAACGAAACTGAAAAAAACTATCGAGTTTATCCTGAAACTGCTGGTCACCTTCGGACTGTTGGCCTGGCTGATACTGAAGATCGACTGGGCCGAGGTATTGACCTATCTTGAACGGATATCCGTCTGGCAGATCGTCCTCTATATCGGAGTGTTGCTGTTCGGTGTGCTTATTTCATCATACAAATGGAAAATGCTGGCCGAGTTCAAAGGTCTTCCCGTCACGGTGACGGAGTGTTTCAAGCTTTACCTGACCGGCTCGTTCATCAACAACTTTTTCCCGTCCTTCATCGGCGGGGATACGAACCGGGCGTATCAACTGGGCAAAAAAAACGGTCGGTTTTCCGATGCCGTCGCAAGCGTGGTGATGGACCGGTTGACCGGATTACTCGGCGCGATGGTCCTATCGGTGTGTTTTGCCGCGCTCAACTGGCGCGTAGTGAGCGAGCACGCCGTACTCTTGTGGATCGTGGCCGGCATACTTGCATGCCTCGTCGGTGTCGCGTGTCTCGGGTATATCATGACCTTTCCGTTCTGGTCCCATGTGACCCGGTTCGTCCCGAAAAAGGCGATGGATTTCCTGTCTGCATTGCACGAGTATTACGACCACAAGGGAATGTTCGCCCGTGCCATGGGGCTGTCGGTGCTGTTCAGTCTGGTCGGGCTGGGATTGCAGAACGCCGTCATCTTTTGGGCGCTCGGTATCCATGTCCGGGCACTTGATTATCTGTCTGTGATTTTCCTCATCAGCATCGTGTCGTCCGCACCGGTGAGTATTAATAATATCGGCATACAGGAGTGGGCCTACGTCACGTTCTTCGGGTTTTTCGGCGTCGCCTCGCCCGCGGTCATCGCCGTCTCGATCATCATCCGAATCCTGCAGATGCTGGTGAGCTTCACCGCGCTGCCGATGTATCTGAAGGGGCGGAAATCGGCTGGAAGCGGTTCAACTTCACTCGGGGCTAAAGGAACAGGTCCATCCGGAGGAGCATGAAGGTCAGACTGAGTGAGATGAGTATGAAGGCGGATGTCAGGAGGCGTTCCGCTTTTTTCGTGGAGTCTTTCCTGAAGAGCAGGAGGAAGACGAACGGCACGATGAGATACCGTTGCTCGATAAGGAGCGAGGGGAGCGCTCCGGCGAGGATGAACGGGAATATGACGAGATATTCGCGCTTCAGGTCCATGAAAAAGAGTGTCCCGATACCGATGACGATCATAAGGACATAGAGCCATCGGTAGTCGCCATATGCCTGGCCGAGTGCCAGGTTCCGCAGGAAGTGTGCGTCCAGATTGTATTTGTGAAGGACCGGCGGGAGCAATACGAACGAGAGGCCGAGAGCCGCGCCGATCGGCAACACGATTGTCAGGAACCGCTTTCTTGCAGCGTCCGTGGCGTTTTTTACCGTGGCGACGATTATCGGGAGGAAGAGGAGTCCCGTGAGCGCGAGAAAAAAATAAACATTTCCCGCATAGAGGCCGAATACGTGACTTTCCTTGTCCCCGATCGCTATGCCGCCGTTTTGCCAGACGAAGGCGATGAAGAAGAGGAATACCGGTGCGTACCAGAATGTTTTTTTCAGGAAGGCCATGATGTGTTTCGTCGATACGGTGTAGCCGAACTCCGATACGTACGGAAAGAGCCAGATGAACGCTATCCAGAGTATCGAGTCCTGCCGGACCAGCACGCATGAGAGCGATACGAGTGCCGAGGCGAGGTATTTTTTCTTTAACGAAAGCAGGAACGCGGTCAGGAGGAGGAATATCGAGAAGAGGTCGGTGTAGACGAGGGGAAAATAGAGGAATGTGACCGGAAAGAAGGCATACTGGAGCGTTCGCATCCACGGATTCCCGATGCGGAGCGTTTTTGAGATCCGGAAGAAGACGACAATCGAAAGGATGGAGAAGAAGAGGCTGACCATCCGTACTTCCTGGAGGGATGGCTGTTTTTCCCCGTGAAAGAGGATCGTGGCCGAGGTGGCGATTACGGCATGGTAGCCGGGGATAGTCGTGAGATCGTCGATCATCGAATAGTTGCCCTTGAAAAAGCGTTGTATTTGCCGGCAGTGGGTCGCTTCGTCGACATAGGTCTTGTTGCCGAGGAAGATAATTCCCACCCAGACAAAAAGCGCGAGCGTGAGAAGCGGGAAAAATATTTCCTTCCGGTGCCGTGAGATGAAATCGGTCATGATCGTGATGTTCGCGAAGAAATGTTTAATATGAAACCTGGTCGGCCGGTACGTCAGCGTCTATCAGGATTTTCTTTTTCAATGCCACGGGGTTCGTGGCGGTGAGACTGATATGTTCCGTCGTGCTCCCGGAAATCGACGCGCATATCCGGAACAGTGCCGGGCAGGTCAGGCTGTCGATACTCACGTTGCGACCGTTTACGATCGTGTACGGGAGAGTGTCCGTCGACCGTATGGCGACGGATGTCATCGTGACGCCGTCGACGTTTTGTAGAGACATGCCCGAACCGGACCCGATAGTCGAGTTCTCAATGGTCACGTTTCCGATCGGGCTTTCCTCGAGAGCGTCGAGGTCGATCGAGCTCTCGCGCGCGTGCGGACTGACGATGTTCGAAAAATGGATATCACTGAAGGACGGGACACCGGTCGGGTCTCCCTCTGCCTGATCGGGTCCGTAGTGCATGGTCATCTGGATCGCGCTGAAGAGGACTTTGTCCATCCGGATATCCCGGAACCAGAGTGAGTTTGCGTTCACGCGCTCCGTCTCGAGTGCCTTCAGCCGGACGCCGTACTGACTGCCGCGCATCGTAAGTCCATACGCGAACACGTTCCGTACGCCGCCCGCGATCTCGCTGCCGACGGCGATGCCGGCGTGGCCGTTCTTGATGGTCGTGTTCCTGATGATGATATTCTCGGTGGGAATATTCTCGGTCAGGCCGTCGCGCGCCTTGCCGGACTTGAGCGCGATCGCATCGTCGTGCGTATCGAACGATGAGCGCTCGACGAGGACATTCCGTGACGAATCGATATCCAGGCCGTCGTTATTCTGGCCGTCCGTGAGAACGGAGACGTTTCGGACGACGATATCGTGGCTGTATGTCGGATGGATCGTCCACATCGGTCCGCTCTCGATCGTGAAATCCTGGAACAGGATGGAGCCACAATGGACGAATTCGACGAATGCCGGCCGGAGCATCCTTTCTTGGGAACCGAAGATGCGGTCCGGAATCGGCACGCTCTGGTCTCCCATGGCATAGAGGGCATGGGTGACGACGAGGCTCCCGAGGCCCTTCCACGTATTCCCGTTACCGACGAGCCTGCCGGTTCCGGTAATCGCGATATTGTGCTTTCCGTAGGCGTAGACGAGCGGGGAATAGTTGTAGACATCGACTCCTTCATAACGCGAAAGGACGACCGGCAGGTAATCGTTCGGATCCGTACTGAACGATACGATGGCACCCGGATCGAGGTGAAGGTCGATGCCGTCTTCCAGATGTATCGCTCCGGTGAGCCAGGTGCCTTTCGGGATGACGACGTGTCCGCCACCCTGATTCGAACAGTCGGCGATGGCATCGGCTATCGGCTTGGTATTCTTGGTGGTCGCGTCCGGGACGGCGCCGTAGTCGGTGATGTCGCACGTGCGGTCCGGGAATACCGGTTGAACGATGGCGGGCATCGAAAACGGCGGCGTGATGTCGTCCGTATTCTCGAACGGGTCGATGGAAACCGTCTCGTAGGTCGGCTGGGGTGCGTCGGAAACCGTTCCGATGCCGAGGGAAAGCACGGATACGAGCGGGAGGAAGACGGAGAGAGAGAGCGTGAATGTGCGGACGGTGGCTCTGTTCGGGATGGTCGGACGCATATCATTTGAATAACGAATCCCAAGTGAGCAGCTTCGATATGTCGGACATCACGACCGATCTCTTCCGGTCCGTATCGGACTGGCGCGTGCCGATGACGACCGTTTCGAGTGGCTGGAAGCGGGTCACCGTCAGCGTGCCGAAAGGCCTCGTCTCAAGCACCGTGAAATCCGAACCGGGATCGAAGGAGTCGTCTGAAAAACGGATGTCGAAGTAGTTTCCTTCCGTGTAGAGCGACGAATCGCCCACCTCGTCGGAGTAGCCGATCCCACGTCGTTCCAAAAGGGCCCAGAACGCGGGCTCGTATTCGGACTTCGCGTCAAGGTAAACGGGATATCCGTTCTCGTCGTGTTTCGAGACGATGTAGTCGACGATACCTTGTTCCTGTGAGAGCGTGATGCGGTTCGTGTTCGGGAAGATGTCGCCCGTCTCGATGTCGGCGCTTTCCGTCATGGGCGCGGTGTTTCTCAGTGTGGCAAACGCGGGGGCAATGGCGCGAAGATTAAGTCCGACAAGGGCCAGTATGACGATGCTGAATGCGACTAGGCGTAGGCGACTCTTTTCGGGACCGAATAATTCCAAGATAAATCCATAGAGGAGGATTGCCAACGGCGAAAGGAGGAGAAAGAACCTCGGATACATCCGGTAGCCGTCCGCGATAGAATAGATGAGATAAAAGGAGACGGCGAGCCAAAGGGAAATCAGGATGAGAAAATTTTTCCGGTCGGCATCCGTTTCCCTGAAGGTCCGTATGATCAGGACGACTGATCCGAACACTGATAGGGCGAGCGCGAGGATTTTTAGGCCGAATCCGTCGCCATATACCCCTGGTTCAAATCCGTAATCCTTCAGTTTGATCCCGTTGATCTGGTCGTTTGCGGTATTGATGAAGAAGAACTCGTATGCGCCGTACTCGACCGTCTGGACCAGCGTGTCGGGCATAATGAAACTTCCCGGACTTGTTTTGACGAACTTCTCTTTCAGATAATGGAGGTTCTCCCGGTTCGTCTTGACATCGTTCAAGATGGCGGGGGAATAGACGAGAAAGACGATGCCAAGGGTCGCAAGCCAGACCTTCCATCTGAAGCGTGGACGGTTGATCGCGGTAAATATAATCGCGATGATCGGAATCACGAAGAACGAATTGAAATGAATCTGCGATGTGACGGCGACCATCGCGACCGCGACCAGGAACCATCGGGCGGGATGTCTTTCACGGGGAGAGACACCGCGCAGGAGGGCGTAGAAGGAAAGGAGGACCAGGAACGGCAGTACGTTCGGGCTCCAGGAGAAGCGCGAATACATGACGAGGTAGAGCGAGACGGAGAAGATGGCCAGGAGCCCGATCGATTGGATCGTGGGAAAATATCGACGGCAGAAGAGGTAGAAGAGCGGTAATGCGAGAATCGACAAGAGAAGGATGTTCATCGCGTGTCCGGTCGGCGTGTTGCCGAATACTATTGCGGACGCATATTCCATGTAATAGAAGGCTGGGCCGAGGCGCAGCATGCCACCGCCGACATTCGGTCCGAGGAGGGGAAGATTGCCGATGCCGTGATCGACGGCGGGTGAGACGAGTTCGTAATCGAAGGCTTGATCTATCTCGAAGTGAAGCCAATCGGAAAAATGATAGGTGCGCAGGAAAATACCGACGCCGAAAAAAACCGCGATGGCGACAAGCTCCCATCGGTTCTTCCTCATGGTTCGAAGCGGTATTTCCTTCCGGGGTTCGACTGGCATAGGTACCATTAATAGGCGATCGCGGATGCCGGGATGATCTTCACGAAATTGTTCGGACGCCCACCGATGACAACCTCGTGTTCGAAAGCGGTCGCATCGCTATAGACCTTCTTGAAATCGACGATATCATTGACCGCGCCGGAGAGCTTCAATGACCGGCTTTGCCGGCCGATAGAGATGACAAAGTAGTCGTACTTTTTCCCGAGGAGGTCCTTCTTCGTGAAGCCGATATTGCATGTACCGACGAACTCGGTGCAGACCGCGCCCTTGTCCGACCAGACGACGAGGTTCCGCGCGTTCGGGAGGGCATTAAGGTATGTGGCAGCCTCGAAACTTCCGTCTCCCATGTCTTTCGTATTAAGGAGGTATCGCGCGGGAAGCAACGGTGAAGCGTAGGCGAAATAGAACGGCCTGATATACAGGAGCGAACCCGCCAGGAAGACGGCGAGGAGCAGTGTCGCCGGCAACGGCTTGAGGAAGCGTTTTACCGGATCCAGAGACAGTACGTGTGCGGTGCCGATCGCGGCGATGATGAGAGCCAACGGATAGAGGATGATCTGGTAGCGGACGGTCGCGATCACGTCGTTGACCGTGGAAGCCAGATAGTAGAGGAGGATGAAGAGGGAAAAGAAGATGACCGTTTTCGTCTTCAGGGACATGGTGGTGCCCCGCTTCACTACCGTCAGGAGTCCGACGACGAACAGGAGGAAGAGGACCGGATGCAGACCGAAGATGAGACTATATGTGTTCGCAATCATCGCGCTGGCATAGGCGAGCGGGATTCCCTTCTCACTTGTTCCGACTCCCTTTGGCGACGAAAGGATGCCTTCCAGATCGAACGGCTTCATGCCGAGATACGTGTCGACGAGGGTAAAGAGAATCATGCCGACAAGGACGGCTATGAGTGCGGTGGCGAGCACCTGTTTGTATTTTGAGAAAAACCGGAGTATCGGCCCGATGATTCGAGCCTCGAGGAAGGCAACGTCAATGGTGATCAAGGCGACGAGGCCAGCGAAAATCGGCCAGGTTTTTTCAAAAGCCTTGCTTCCGAATGTTCCCTCGAGGAGTACGTTCGGATGTGCCCATGTGGCCGGATAGAGCACATAGTAGGTCACCATGGAGATGCCGGCGATAGCGAAGTATTGGAGAAAGGACTTCTTCAGGAATCCTTTCAGCTCCGGTTTTTCATCGGCGAGGATATATTCGAGAAAGGGGAGGAAAAGGAAGAAGACATAGAGAATGTTCGCCACGTACTTCGTCAACAGGGAAAGTCCAAGAAAAATACCCGTGAAGACCAGGTATTTCGTCTCGGTGTTTTTTTGGAAGGTGAGGTAGCTGAGAAGTGAGAGGGGAAGGAAAATCCAGAGGAGTGAATCGGGATTGATGATCATCGAGATGCCGAGGAGAATCGGTGAGAGTCCGATGAAGACGAATCCGAGAAGCGCTATCTTTTTTCCGAACAGCTTATCGAGGAAAAAGTAAAAAGCGAGGAGCATGAACGTACAGAACAGGAAAATCGGCAGACGGAAGAAATAATTGATCCCGTCGATATCCGCGACCTGGGCGTCGGTCTTGATATCGCCACGGATACCTTCGTAGACCATCGGGTCGTACCGTAGGAGTCCGAAGCCGGAGAGGAGTGCGACGGTGATGCCTGGTTTGTCGTTGATATTGGTCGACCGCCACTTGTGCTCGGAAACGGCGGTCCAGAATTTCGAGATGCGACCGTAGGTCCAGTACGGCTCGTCGACCGCCGAATAGCTTCCGATCCGGGTGAGTCCGAGAAACAGGTTGCATCCGATGACCGCAGTCAGTATGAATAGCGTGGCGTACTTTCGGAACGTTGGACTGCCGGTGTTGACGGTTTTCATGTATTTGTGGTGATTATCCGATGCTTCTCATTATATCACATGAAGCGTACCGAAAAGAGAAGTTGTCTCTGGAAAAGGCCTTGTGAAAAGGGATAGGATGGGGGTATAATGGGCACCGTATCGTCCCGGTTTATCCGGGGTCTCATGTATCATAATATACTGTCGGAATAAAGCAATTTTTCGTTTCAAGCCGATATATCACAGCGAATATGGAAAAAGTGAAGGATTTCGTTTCTAAATGGTATGTTCTTATCGCGATGCTGGTCATCGTCGGCGCGGCCGTGTTCGTGCGGACGTACCATTTCGACGACTGGCTCTACTTTAAGATGGACCAGTCCCGCGACGCGCTTCTGATTACCAACGCGGTCGAGAACGGGCCGCAGTACCTCCCGCTCCTTGGCGCACGCGCCGGTGCGGTCAAGCTCAAGCACGGATTCCTGCGCCTGGGGCCGATATTCTACTATTTCCAGTATGCTGCCGGGGTGATTTTTCACTCGACTCAGCCGTACGTATACGCGTATCCGGATCTGCTGTTCTCTATCCTGGCCATTCCACTCCTCTATCTTTTGGTGAGGATCTATTTCTCCAGACGGAATGCGCTTCTGATTACGGCGATGTACGCGCTTTCGTTCATCATCATCCAGTATTCCCGGTTCGCCTGGAATCCGAACTCGTTACAGTTCTTCCAGCTGGTGAGTTTTTACGGGCTGCTGAAATTCCTGAACGAGCCGGTCGAAAAACGGAAAAAATGGTGGCTGGCGACGTGGGCGGCTGGCATGACGATCGGTTCGCAACTGCACTTTTTCGGGTTTTTCAGCCTCGTCGGGATCTCGGGACTGCTGTTCATTTTCCATTTTCAGCTGTGGAAGAAAGAGTCCTTGCTGGCATGTCTGAAAAAGGACACGTTGAAGAGCATCGGTGTGTACACCGGCATCGCGGTCCTGGTGTTCTCCTTCTTCTATGCACCGGTCTTCATAAGCGAGTCCATGCGCGGTGGCCAGAACTCGAAAAACTTCATCGAGGCGCTCGGATCGAAGCCGGCAGCCAAGCCGATGTCCGACAAGCTCGTGAAGACGGTGACCGAAAGCATCAAGTACTACTGTCTCGTCACGACCTCGCAGTGCTACGGCAGCAACATGAAAGACGAAATCCCCGCGCTGTCCGTGACGGCACTCATCTTGCTTGCCGGTGCGGCGCTCATCGTCCGTTCCCTCCGGAAAAAGACGCTCACGCCGGCGGAGCGGGACTTCCTCGTCCTGCTTATCGCCTGGGTGGCGGTCTTCACCATTCTGACCGTGCCGGTCTCGTTCCAACTCCGACCGCGGTTCTTTATCGTTGTCTTTGCGATCCCGTTTATTTTCCTCGGGTTGGTTTTCGAATACCTCGGGGAACGGCTGAACGTAAAAGTGGCCATCGCGCTCGCATTCCTGCTTACGGCCGGTATCATCGGGTGGAATTCACATGGGACCTATGCATGGTTCAAGGAACAGGAAAAGTCGCAGAAGAGCGCGTTCATCGTGAAGCGGACACTGATCCTGAAAGCCAAGGATGGCGTAACGCTTGGGGAATTACAGGGCGCGACCGACTGGATGTATGGCCGTCATCAGGAGGGATCGACTCTGTATTATTACGTGAAGCCCGAGCATGTGCGCCCGATCGAATACCTCCTGTATTCCAAGCACGATGACTCGCTTGACTTCGCCACTATGGCGAGCAAGACCGACCCGCAGGCCCAGTTCTTCGCGGTGACGCCCGCTAAGAACGGGCTTGCTCCCGTGACGAAGAAATTCGGTAACAGTATCAGCGTCATCGCCTCGCAACAGTTCGGGCAGCTGATGGTCTATGAGTTGAATTTTCCCGACCGGGTCATCGAGGCAAAGTATTCGTTCAACAAGTCGAAGACCAAGACCGACCGGGTGTTCTGGAAAGACGTTTTCGGCATCCAAGACGACGGGAAGAATGTGATCCAGATAGAAGGTGCCGAATAGATACGTATTCACTTTCCGAGTATCGATATGGGAAATAAGGCACTGGATCTGGCAAGGCGGTACCCTGTATGGACCGCACTCTTCCTTTATACGGTGATAACGCTCGTTTTCACGTTCCCGCTGGTCTTTCGAATCGGGAGTGAGATCCCAAAAGGCGGTGGCGATGTCTATCAGGTCATCTCCGTCATCGATACGAAGATCTCCCAGTTACAGGGCATGGATGTCGTTCAGGGGACGGTCGCGACGCTGAAAGAGCTGAACACGTTCACTCCGTACGTGCTGCTCGGTCTCGTGTCCGGGAAGATTACGGCCTATACCGTGCTGTTTCTCCTGACCTATATCCTGAGCGGACTCGGGATGTTTCTTCTGGCAAGGCGGTACGTGAAAAATGACGCCGCCGCGTTCGTGGCCGGTCTGGTGTTCGCGTTCGCCCCGTTCCATTATTATCAGTCGGTCGCCGTGCACCTTGGGACGATGCAACAGCAGTGGCTGCCGTTCCTGATCCTGTATCTGGCGAAATTTTTCGAGCGGTTCCGGTTCCGGTATTTTCTCGCGACCGGCGCGTTCGCGTTCCTGACGGCGCTGAGTGAGCACCAGCTCCTTGCGTTCGCGATGATCTTCATCGTCTTCTTCGCCGCATATCGGATAGGAATCGACCGCGCTATCCTTCGGAACAGGACCTTCTGGTTCTCCGTGGCCGGCGCAGCCTTGTCGCTTTGCATCGTGGCCGTCACGATGTTCGGGGGGTACCTGAAGGTGGCTGTCTCGGACCATAATTTCCTGGCGGCGGGCATGAACGCGGCAAACAAATATTCCATCAAGGCGCTCGATCCGATCATGCCACCCGTTTCGAGCTCTATCTGGGGCGGTCTCTCCGCGAAGATCCAGGACCGTCTGCTCGGCGGGTCCGACCGCGGATCGTACTTCTTCGGCTTCTCCGTGATGGTGGCAATCGCGTACTTCGGATATGGAATATGGAAAAAACGAGTGGTCGAATACGGGGAGCGGGCCTACCGTCAGGATCTTATCTTCTGGGCCCTGGTCACGGTCGTTTTCTATGTCCTCGCGCTCGGGGCCTCGTTCTCAATCGGGAAATTCACCGTCTATCTGCCGTATTATCTGATTTTCCGATTCGTTCCGTTTTTCGAGAATATCCGCACCACTGGACGCATCTTTGTTTTCTCGATGCTCGGAGCGGCAATGCTTTCCGCGTATGCCCTGGCATTCCTATCCGCGAAATGGTCCAAGAAGAAGGCGCTCTTCTTCGCCGGTTTTTCCGCGCTGGTGTTGCTTGAATTCTGTGTGGCGCCGATCCCGACCATGACCGTCTCGTATTCGCCGTTCTACGATATGATCGGTCGGGACGCCGAGTCATATTCCCTGATCGAAATCCCCGGTTCCACGAGTTACGAGTTCGCGAGCTACGCGATGATGACCGATGCCATCCACAAGAAGGACGCGCTCAACGGTATGCCCCTGGCGCGGAAGATCAGTGGTCAGTTCGATATGCAACAGGAAACGCCGATCGTCAAACAACTGCTGTACACGATCCCGAAGGGGAACGATCCGGATACGAAGGATATGACGGATATCCTGAAAGGGTTTGATTGGTCGCAGGGGAACGATATCCTGAATTATCACCACGTGCGCTATATCACGGTGAGCAAGCTCTATGCCGACGCGAAGGTGCAGGCGCTCGCCGAGAAGTTCATCGGAAACCATATCGCCTGTGCGAACCGCTATGAGGATTCCTTCCTGACCGCCTGCGAGATCGCCAAGACGGATCCAAAGGGGTACTATTACTCGCTCGGCCTGAAGAATGATGCGATATCGACCATGTTCACGGGCGATGACGGGCGGAAGTTCCGGGAAATCGGGGACGGTGCCGGACTCAAGATCATCAATATGGACACCGCGTCGAAGGCGGTGACGGTCCGGTTGCTTCTCAAGGGGGCGGTTCCGGGGATGATCTTCTCGGTTGCTGGCGACGCGGGTGCGACGACACTCGTGCTTGACTCGAATCTGAAGGAATATGTGTTCGTGAAGACGCTGCAATCGGGGGGAAATGACATCCCGTTCATGATCCGTGATGCCTCCGGCGCGCCGGTCGCGATCTCGACGACGAAGAAGAAACACCAGGCCTCACTGGTCACCGATATCCGTGTCGAATCGAAATAACGATTTCCTGTCCGTATGCCGAAGTCTATCATCCCTTCCTCATTCAGGCCGACCCACAAACATCTTCTGATGCTGCTTGCCATCGTGGCGGTGGGTATTTTTTTGCGGACCTCTCATTTTCACGACTGGTTGCAGTTCAGTCCCGATGAGGCTCGCGATGCCACCTACATCGGCGATGCTCTCACCGGGAAGGGCTCCTTGCCCGCGCTCGGTCCGCAGGCGGGGAACACGCAGTTTTATCTCGGCCCGCTCTACTATCAGGCGGAATATCTCTCGGCGCGCCTGTTCGGCAATACGCCGGACGCGATGGCCTTCTTCGATCTCCTGTTCTCGATACTCGCGATCCCGATGCTTTTTCTTTTCCTGAAACGGTATTTTTCCGACCGACTGGCGCTGTCGCTTACGGCTATCATGAGCGTTTCGTACTTCGCCATCAAGATTTCCCGGTTCGCGTCCAACCCGAACACTATCCCGTTTTTCACGCTTCTCTTCCTCTATGGACTGCTGTGGCTGATGGACCGCGAGGGGAAACGGAAGTATATCCCGGCGGCTTTTGTCGGCATCGGTATGGGTGTCGGCATCCAGCTGCATACGTTGCTGTTCCTGATCCTACCGGTCGTGGCGGTCGGGACGTGCATATACCTGATTGTCAGGAAAAATCTTTCTTGGCGGGATTTCGCTATCGCCCTCTCTTTTTTTCTTCTCATGAATTACGGGCAGATCGCATACGATATCCGGTATGACGGCGCGAATATCCGTCAGCTCTTCAAGGGGGCCGGCAGTGAATCGAGTGTCAGTGGCGGCACGCTCCTGCGGAACGTCTCGCTTATCGCGTCGTGCCAGGCGCAGGCGAATGCGACCATCGTCTTTTCGGCGATCGACGTGCAACGTTGTGGCGGGATATACAGTATCGCCAAGGCGTTCAGGGCGGACAAATACGTGCCGGGAAGCGCTACGGTGAACGGTATCGTATTCATTATGGAGGGGATCGTGACGCTCCTCTTCTCGATCGGCGGGTATGTGCTGGCCATCCGCTTCCTTTGGAAGGAACGAGACGAAGATCGACGGAACTTTCTCTCGCTCTTTCTCTTCTACAATGTCGTCTCTTTCATCGCTCTCGTTCCGGTCGCCTCCCAGATAGAAGTGCGGTATTTCAGTATCCTGCTCTTCGTACCGTTCATACTGCTCGGACTCTGGCTGACAGTCTTCCTTGAGAGCGGGAAGAAAACGGTCCGTGGCGGATCCGTCGGCGTGGCTACGGTCCTCGTCGTCGCGAATATGCTGACGCTTGCAAGCTTGGCCCAACCGTTTTTGAACGGGATCGCGAGCGATGTCGACAACAGTATCCTCGGCGAAGCGGAGGCAATGACCGCCTACCTCGTCTCGCATACCGATACGCCGGGAACGGTACGCCTCGATGGGCAGCCACCGTATCTGAAGCGGTTTCTTAAACCGTTTGATTATCTTGCCCAAAAGGAGGGTGTATCAGTAATCCGTCCGGCCAGTAAACAATCCTTCGACTCTGGCACGCGGTTTTTCTTCATAGACGGGACCAGATCGAAGCCGTACGCGGTCGGGGACGATATCGGCGGGGATACCATCCTCGGCTACGAGCGGTTCGGTAGGATCATGATTTATTCGATGACGAAAAACGGCCATGAATGAGCGAATCGGCAGGATACTGCAGTCGGAGCGGGTGTTGTGGTGCGTGATGGCGATCGTGTTTGCCCTGGCTGTTTTTTTTCGGATCTATCACTTTCACGACTGGCTTCATTTCGGGAACGATCAGGCGCGCGATGCGGTGCTCGTCGAGAACGTGGTGAATCACAAGGCCCCGTGGCCGCTCCTCGGGTCATCGATGGGGAACACCGGATTTCTCCTTGGTCCGGCGTATTACTATTTCCAGATCGTCTCGGTGAAACTTTTCGGCATCGGTCCGGAGAAGCTCGCTTATCCGGATCTCGTGTTCAATCTTCTGTCCATCCCGCTCCTCTTCCTGTTCCTCAGAAAGTACTTCAATAAGGGTATCTCCTTGTCACTGACCGGTCTCTACGGACTTTCCTACTATGCGATCGAGTATTCCCGTTTCGCCTGGAACCCGAATCCGATCCCGTTCTTCGTCATCTTGTTCCTCTGGCCGCTCTGGGAATTTTTCTCGTCTGAGGAAAAGACCGGCTGGCCCTGGATTATCGCACTCGGCATCGCGCTTGGCATCGGTTCGCAGCTGCATGCCATACTGCTTCTGACCATGGTGGGAACGCTCGGCGCCTCTTTCATCTTCCTGATGAAACGAAACTGGAAGACATGGAGTCGGTGGATTGTCGTCGCGGCGATCGCCATCGTGGCGAATACCGGACAGATCATACACGAACAGCAGACGAACTATGCGAACACGAAGGTCTTCCTGAACTCGTTTTCCGACAAGCAGGATAACAGCGGTGGGAAGCGGTTTCTTCGGAACCTGGAACTTAATATCGCTTGCAATGCCCAGGCCAATACGCTCATCGCCGCATCCTTGGGCAACAAGGAGAACTGCGATTTTCTCTATGCGAAGGCGCGCAATACCCGTCCCGGGGCGAAACTGCAGTTGCCAAGTAACATACTCTCACTCCTTGGCATTGTCTGTAGCGTGCTGTTCTCGGTTCTCGGATATGGGCTTCTCGCGTGGCGGACGTGGAAGGAGCGGGAACGGGCACGGAAATACTTCACCGGTATCATACTGCTGTATGCGGTAGTCTCGTTTTCCGTGATGTTGCCGATCATCGACCAGGCACCGATGCGCTATTTCATCCATGTGACGTTCCTGCCATTCGTCTTCCTTGGACTCATCATCGATGTCCTGAAGCGTCGGCATCCTCGGCACTACGCGCTGCCGGCACTCCTTCTGTTGGCAGTCCTTTCGGTCACGAATCTTTTCTCGATCTTCGGCGAGGCGAAAGTCTTGGCGGACAAGACGCGTGGCGATTCCGGATACCTTGTCCTCGATGAGACGCAACTACTGGCCGATTTCATCGTCGAGCAATCTGTGGGGCGGAAGACGGCATATCTTTTCGGTGGGACGAGATACTATTCGCCGTACAACAAGGCACTCATCTACCTGGCGGCGGAACGGGGACTCACCCTGAAGCGGGGAACCGATATCGGAGCGGTTCCGGCGGATGCGCCTGCATTTTATGTCAGTGCGAGTTTCGGAGATGGCGCCGTGCGGGAAGTCGGCGGGATGCCGTTTACCGATCATCGCGATGTCGGGCAGGTGGGCATATATCGGATTCACTGATCGAACGCTATGGAATCATCATTCGTCGGAAAGATCAGGTCGGTCCCGCGGTACGTTTGGATCCTGCTCGCCATCGTGGCCGTGGGCGCTTTTTTGCGTACGTATCGCCTGCATGACTGGCTGGAATTCCGTGGCGACCAGATGCGGGACGCGACCATCGTCAGCCAGGTGGTGGATAAGGGCGAAGCCTGGCCGCTCATGGGCCCGTACATGAACCATACCGGGGATACCGAGGAATCCAGTTTTCATCTCGGTCCGATTTATTATTATTTTCAGATTACGGCCGCGAAGATTTTCGGGAACCGTCCCGACGTCCTAGCCTATCCCGATGTCCTGTTCTCCATCCTCTCTTTGCCGCTGCTTTATCTGCTGCTTCGAATCTGTCTTGGTGAGAATCTCTCACTCGGCATCGTGGGGCTCTATGCGATCTCGCCGTATATCATTCACTATTCGCGCTACGCCTGGAGTTCGAACCCTATCCCATTCTTAGTGTTGCTCTTCCTTTATTCACTGTGGAAATTCCTCAATGATACCGAGAAGGCCGGCTGGTTCTGGGTCGTCTGTATCGGCTTCGCGCTCGGGGTCGGTTTTCAGATTCATGCCATACTGATGATCCTGTTCCCCGCGATCGCCGGCCTCGTCTTTTTGTATTCGATGTGGAAGCACCCGAAAACCTGGACGCGGTGGGCCGCGATCCTCGCCGTCTTCCTGATTCTTAACTCGAGCCAGATCCTCTCGGAGTACGAGACGGGCATGAACAATACGAAGACCTTCATCAATTATTTCCTCCGGAACAAGAGCGCCGCTGTTCCGAAAGGCGATCGGCTGACGCCGTTTGAGAACGACCTGTCGTGTCATTTCGCGGCGAATTTTTTCTTTCTCACTTCGTACGGCGAGGACAAATGCTCGTACGAGTATTCGAACATCGTGGCGCCGGATCGGAAGGTGGGCGCCGACAAGGTACTCAAGACCGAAACTGACCGGTTGCGGCTGATCGTCAGCCTGCTCTTCTCACTTGCCGGGTATGCCTTGTTGGTCTTCCGTGCCCGGAAAGAGACCGATGCGAAGCGGAAAAATTTCCTCGTCCTGACGTCTCTCTATGCTACGCTCGGGTTCTGCGTCATGATTCCCCTGAGCAGCGACGTCTTCAATGATCTCCGGTACTATACCTTCGAGCTCTTCATCCCGTTTCTCCTCTTCGGATTGGTCGTGGAGCACCTTGCTTCGAACGTGACGCTTCGGCGATACCGGCTCGTCGTTCCCGTCGTCGGAGTCCTCTTCGTCCTGATCGCGATTTCTGATGTGAGGGGGATACTGGCCGAAGCGACCATGCTCAACGACGGAAACGGCATCTGTTCCCGCACGGCCATACTCGGCGAGATGGAGCCGATCGCGGATCACATCGCCACTCATTCAGGTGGGCGGAGTACCGTCTATCTGGAAGGGGATAATATGATGATCAGCTACATCATCTTCCCGATGAAGTTTCTTCTGGACGGGAGGAGGATCGACGTGATCAAGGTGAACGGCGACGACCAACCTGCCGATCGGCTGGTCTTCCATGCGACCTGCAAGAAGCCGAAGGAGGCCGTGGACGGACTCCGGAAGATCGGTCGCGTCTTCGTTTACTCGACGGGTGATTGATGGTGATGATACGACAAGAAAACAAGGACTCCTGCGAACGAATGCGTATGAAACTCAATAATGATCATCGAACAGGGATCAAGACGGTCCCGACATATGTCTGGTGTCTCCTGCTGATCATGGTTGTCGGCATATTTTTTCGTGTCTACCGTTTCCACGACTGGCTCGAGTTTAAAGGGGACCAGGCGCGGGATGCGGAGGTCGTGTCCGGCGTTATTTTGGGGCATACGTCGTGGCCCTTACTCGGGCCTGTCATGGGAAATTCCGCCACGGATTCCGGCGAACACTATCGGATCGGGCCGATGTATTACTCTTTCCAGATCATCTCGGCGAAGCTCTTCGGGAACACGCCGGACTCGTTGGCGTACCCTGACCTGTTGTTCTCGATTCTGACAATCCCGCTTTTCTTCCTGTTTCTCCGGCGCCTCTTCGGACGGAACCTTGCCCTGGGACTGACCGGTCTTTATTCGGTTTCCTTTTTCGCCATCCGATATTCCCGGTTTGCCTGGAATTCCAATCTTATCCCGTTCTTCGTGCTCCTCTTTCTCCTGTCGATCGGCGAATTCGAACGCAAACGGGAAAACGTGGGTTGGCCGTGGGTCATCGCCCTCGGCATCGCTTTGGGTGTAGGCGTGCAGTTGCATGTCATACTGCTTACCATTTTCCCTGTTTTTGCCGGTCTGATCCTGCTTCGGTCGGCGTCGAGATACCGGGAATCGTGGAAGAAATGGGCCGTCATCCTCTTCTTATGTATCGTGCTCAATGCCGGGCAGATACTGAGTGAGACACGGACGAACTTCGCCAACTCGAGGATATTCCTCAATTATTTCACCCACACAAGCGTCGATGGCGTCTCGGAAGAAAAGCGTCCGGCGAGCCTTATGAACGATATCGACTGTCATATCGAAGGGAATTTCTACATGCTTTCCTCGCTTGGGCCTGACAGCTGTTCCTATTATCTGAACGATCTGATCGCTGGCGAATCCCGAAAGCTCTTCCATGATACGCTTTTCAGGATTTCTCTCCTCGCCAGTCTGTCTCTCTCGCTTTTCGGATATGGCCTCTTCGCATATCGTTCTGTTACGGAGGAGGATATCGATCGGAGGCAGTGGCTCCGTATGTTGGCGCTGTATCTTGGCGTCTCATTTCTGATCATGTTTCCCGTTCTCAAGGCCCAGGTGGAGCTTCGCTATTTCAGTTTCGCGTTTTTTGTCCCGTTCCTGTTTCTGGGATTATTCATAGATACTCTTTCTCGGATGTTTCCCGGCTTCGGTCGGTTCGTCGTACCGGTCCTTTTCGGAGCGGTCCTTTCGGCCAATGCGAGCTCCCTTCTGTCGATAACGACGGAGCTTATGAATAAGACGAGGCTCTATTCGAATTCGGTCGTACTGGACGAGATGGAGCCGATAGTGGATTATATGAGAGAAAACTCGGGAGGAAAGACCGACCTCTATCTGGGAGGGGATTCCAAGTTGATGGATTACACCTTCTTTCCGCTCTCGTACCTGTCCGGTCAGAAGGGTATCCGTCTGATCAGGGTGGCGAGCGAGGATGAGTCCGTTTCATTCGGCCGTACCGTCCCCTCGTTTTACGTGAATAATAAGAAAAATTCAGCGAAGAGCTCAGCGTATCTCAAGATAGGCGAAAAGATATTCGTACACAAATTCTAACCATGCACGATGTGCTCCTATGAACATGAAAAAGATTCCAAAAAGCGTCCTCATCCTGATCGGGATCATGGCGGTCGGCATTTTCCTGCGCACCTATCATTTTCACGATTGGCTCCGGTTCAACGCGGATCAGTCACGCGATGCCGAGGTGGTCAGCGGTTTTATCCAGGGAACAGTCGGCTACCCACTCCTTGGTCCGAAGGCGGGTGGGACGGAGTTCCGGCTCGGAGGCGCCTTCTACTCGCTGCAGATCCTGTCCGCGCAGATTTTCGGGAACGCGCCGGACAAGATGGCTTATCCGGACCTGTTCGCGTCCATCCTGACGATCCCGCTCCTATTTCTGCTCATGCGAAGGGCGTTCCGGGAGCCGGTCGCGCTCGTTTTGACGGCGGCGCTGTCCGTCAGCGTCTTCGCGATCAAGTACGCGCGGTTCGCGTGGAATCCGAATTCGGGGCCGTTCTATTCCATCCTGTTTCTCTATGCGCTTCTCGTCCTGGCCGATACGCAGACAGTGCGGAAGTGGCGCTGGGCGGTCGTTGCCGGCGTCGCACTTGGCATCGGTGTACAGCTTCATACGTTGCTCCTGATCATCATGCCGGTCGCTGTTCTTGGTTTTTTCATCTTCGTCGGGCGGAAGCATCCGTCGCTCTGGCGTCAGGCGGCGATTGTTTTTTTGATTGCGCTCGTGCTGAATACCGGGCAGATCGTGGACATGACACAGACGAACGGCGCCAATATCCGGGCGTTTTTGGGCGGTACCACCACCAAGACGGCGAAGGGCCGGTCCCTGTTCCGTGACGTGGCGAACGATGTCGCGTGCCAGTCGCGGGGAGACGTGTTCATTATTTTGGGAATCGGTGACGATGACCAGTGTGGCACGGGTATGATGCTCGATGCGTACGGGAAGACCAAGGGACTGTCCGGGAAGGGTCCGCTTGTGGCCGGATGGTTCTTCTCACTCGTCTTCTCCGTCGGTGGCGTGTGGCTTTGGGTACGGGCGATCCGAAAAACGGGCGATCCGAAGAAACGCCTCCTTCTGCAATTGACCGGGTGGTATGCGTCGGTCGGGTTCGTATTGCTCATCCCGCTTGCCATGGAAATCTCGCTCCGGTTCTATCTGGCGCTCATATTCGTCCCGTTCGTGATGCTCGGCCTATGGCTGGAGGCTATTTTGGAATGGGCTCGGCATCACAAGCGGTATGCGGCTGTCGGCATCGGCATCGGCATCGTCATCTTGTCTATCGTGTGGACGAACGGAAGCGCGAGCCGGATCGCTTTCTTGGACCATTCCGGGAAAAAGCAGGTGAGCGGTTCGACCTCGACGGAAATCACGCTTGGTGAGACCGAGGGAATCGCAAGCTACATCGTCGGTCATGCCGGGTCGGATAAGGAGGTGTTCCTACGTGGCAAGCAGACTTATCTGTTTAAATACCTCAAATCGATCGAGTATTTCACGGAACAGGACGGCGTCACGCTCCACCAGTTTTCCAAGAAGATGACCGTGCAGGCGGACCAGACGACCTTCCTGATCGCCAATGCCAAGAACAAGGGGAAACTCACGAAGTCGATGGCGGAGACGTATGACCCCTTTGATGTCCGGCTCTTCGGGAGATTCTCGATCGAACGGCTCATATCGAAGTAGGGCGATGGACGCTTGGCGGCGTGTGCGTATGGACATCGAATCCGAACGTTCTCATGCCGAACCGGATCCAGGCCCCGGGAATATCCCGGAACCCGGTATTGTCATGTGCAGGAAACCACGTCTATTTGCAGTGTCCCGCGGATTTCGTATATACTGGCGGTGAAAGAGACGGCTTTGCCCACCGCGGCGTTTGCGGGAACATTACCGGAACCTTCACAATGAAAAACAGGAAATTTTTTATCGGGGACATCCTGAACCTGTTGTTCTATGATGTCAATGAGGAGCACGAACTGTTTTTGGACGACGACCGGTCCGAAGGAATCGATGATCTCCTTGCATTTATGCTCGGCTTGAATACTGATCCGGAACCGATGGGGGAACAGGAACACGAATCGGAGGCCGAGGAATATTTTAAAGATGATCATCGGTATTCACATGCGATGCAGGTCTGCATAGAGAGTCTCTGCTGTCAGTTCCCACGGTTCACGGAGCGCAGGTTCCAAAATGAGCTGCGGTCATTGAAAAAGCGGGTCAAGCGTTCCTGTCTTGCGGAAGAGATGGAAGCGAACTGGCTTACCGAGCAGGCGAAACGCTATGTTACTGATCGGATGAAGGAAGGTATTTGGCGCCGTCGTACGAAGCGGGGCGTGAACGGCTCGGGATTCTTCGATGACGAAAACGATGTCACAATGCTCCCGGTCGAATCGATCGGATACCTGTATATTCCCGCCGGGCAGGAACGGTTCGATCGGGTGTCGAGCTTTCAGCTCTTCAACGATCGCCCGATGAACACGAACTGACTTTTTATATTCCTCCGTGACGCAATGTCCCGGAGGAAGTTTTCTTAGTATCTATCTCAAATCTCATGTCGAGCTGTAAATCCGAAAATTTCGAGCGAAAACCATGAAAAATGAGGAGGGCTACTATTGTAACCTGACGAGTTTTGAATGGTTTGTAGCCGAAATTTTCGGATTTCAGCCGGCAAGCGAATTTTTTGGCTTATATAGGCGTTGAGATTTGAGATAGATACTTATCGTAAGACAGCTGTGTACGGAAGCCCGGTATTGACTTCGGTGTTTTCATGCGGTAGGCTTCCAGCACGAATGGTTCTTTACCTTTGCAACTGAAAACCGCTCTTATAAGCGGAAAAAACGGGGGATGAGATGAAACGAAGCGATCTCCATACGAAGCGGTATGAGGAGGGGAAACGTGCATTCTTGGAGCTGATTGGGCAAGAGGCAGGGAACCCGTTTGATATCATATTTTTCAATAGGAACGTATCGGGTATTCCAAGGGTCGGCGCGAAGCGTTTTAAACGAGGGGAGGACGGGCTCCCTATATTCCATCACGCTCTTGATTTTGAGAGTGGACCGTTAATCGAGCTGGTAGATTCCGGTGAGGACGACTACCTTCCATTAGGTCGTCTTGACGGTATCTATTATCCAGAGACACCCGTTATGAAGCAAGTGTTCCCATTTCTTTCCAAAGGACTTCGGAATTGGGAACGGCGTATGGAAAACCAGATGCGTATGGACGCTGGCGTTTTGGAGCGTATCCGGCAGTATATCTTGCGGAAAGAGAAAGAGCGGATCGTATTAGCGGAGGTCGCCTGGGAAGTCTGTATCCCGTCTCGTGGCTTCAGGTCTGAATGCCTGTTCGTGTATCTTCCGGGGCTGGGAAATATCTCGTTCGAGAGGGCTCTGGAAAGTTCGGGTATCGCTAAAGAGACTATCGTCGAGGTCGGGAATATCATATCGAGCGTATCGATCGACCATCATGAGATGGTTAAAAAAAGAATCGAGGATATGACCGGAAAAATAATCTTCTTCAGGTGTCTCGAACCGTATTGAATCGAGCCATTCTTATTCATAGGCCTATCCGGAATATCGGAGGGGCCTATTTTTTTGCGTATCTTTCCTTTTTATACGTAGTCAAAAAAGGAACCGATACTATATATATGGTAGTATCGAGCTTCGTTTTAGTACCGTACTGACTGATTTTTGGTGTGTTTATAGGACGTATCATACCTACCGGTTCATTTCACCGGCTTGGTCGGAAGAAACTTCAGGAGCGGGGCGATATCGGAGTCTTCTAGAACGCCGAAGAGCCTGAGGATGCCGAAGTGAAGAAGGAAGAGAGTCGCTCCGGAAATGATGAAGGAGAATGGGCCCTGTGGCAAGAGGCGGGCGAGCCCGATGAGCACGGCCGAAGACCCAAACGAAACGATCCAGAGTTTGAGCGGGATTCGCACTTTGAAATGCCGGTCGGTGAAGGCGAGGATGCCGGTCATGAGGATGAAGGTGACGACGGTGGTGGCGACTGCCGACCCGACGATGCCGAAAGGCGGGATGAGAAAATAGTTGAGTGCGGCCGAGGCGACGAGCCCGACTCCGGAAACGTACATCGGAATCATGACCAGGCCCGCGCCGGAGATAGCGAACGCAAGGACATAGAACACGGTCAGGAATCCGTTGCCGATGGCAAAGACGCTCATCGAGGCGGTCGCGTCGACATAGGCATGCCCGTAGAAGAGGCGGATGAACGGTCCCGCGTATGCGGACAGGAGCGTGACGGTCGGGAAGAGAACGAGCGCGAGCAACCGGAGGGATTTGTTCACGAGCGAGCGGGTTTCGGCCTCGTCGCGACTTGATGATGTCTTGGATATCGCGGGGAGAAGAATGATTGTCAGGGCGTAGAAGAGGTAGTAGGGGATGTTTCCGACGGTGATGACCGCGTTATAGAGTCCGGTCCGATAATCGTCTTGGAGGAGCGCCTTCACAAGGAAGAGGTCGAGCGAGGTGATGAGCTGGTAGAACAGCATGAAGAGCGTCAGTGGCCAGGCGTAGTCGAGCAGTTTTTTTGCGGGAAAATCGATCGACTTCCTGTTCCGGACAGCGGGGAAGTACTTCCCTGTCCAGACGATATCGAAGATGACCGCTACCCCGAAGACGACGAGTGGGGAAATGATGTATCCGGCAACCGCTCCTTGGACCCCGAAATACCAGGCCAAAAGGATGATGAAGGCCATCCGGGTGATCGAGCGGGTCGTCTTGAGAGCAGCCTGCAATCGGAAAAAATGCAGTCCGGTAAAATAGGAGAAATAGAACGAGGCGGCCGCGAATGAGGGGATGATGAGCGAGGAGAGCTGGAAGAGCGGTGTCAGACTCGGATCCTCGAGGAGTGCCGCGATAAACGGCGACGCGAGGAAAAATGCCGCCGTGACCGTTGCCATGATGCCCGTCTGAAGGAGGATGGCCTTGCGCTTGATGCCGAGGATGCGGTCCGGATGCGTCTCGAAAATCTCCGCGAGATACTTCGACATCGCGGTCGGGATGCCGTTGCCGATGAGGATGATGACGGTCGTCGTGAGGTTCACGATAAGGCCGTACCGGCCGTAGTCTGCCGGACCGAGCAACCGTCCGACGACGGAGTGAATGACGTACCCCGAGGCATTGAAGATGATTTCGGAAATCGTGAGCCAGATAAGCGCTCGTGAAAAATTTTTCATGATGGTATTCGGCGATCGGTTACGGTTCGATGCTGCTCATGACGGATAAGAACGTTTCCTCTTTCGTCTTGTCCGCATCGATGCGGATGAGGCCGAAGCGGTTCATATCGGCAAGGAAAAGGTCACGCTTCCTCGATACGTATTCGATACCTTGTTCCGGCGCCCGATCGCGCTTCATGATCTCGTCGGGAGAGACGTCGAGAAAGATCGCGAAATCGGGCCGTGTAATCATCCGATCGAGACGGTGAAAGGCTTTCGAACCGGAAAGATATTCGATATTCACGACCGAATCATAGAAATACCGGTCCGAGAGGAGAATATCCACCTTGTCTTTTTGAAGTGATTTTACTAGAAGTCGAAATCGATATATGTCTATCACGAGAAACAGTTTTCGTAGGAGGAGTAAGTAAAGAGAGGTTTTTATAGAGGCTTTCTCGCTCCCGGGTGTGAACGTGTTTTTGCCTCCTACTTTTCTTTTCAGTCGGTTGGCGAGCGAGAACTCGACCGCATGAAAATACGCGACCTTTTTACCGTTCTTTTCGAAGTGTTCGCGGAGCAGTGTGAGCTGTGTGGATTTTCCGGACCCGTCGGTTCCGGAAAAGGTTATGAAGATCATGTGAGAAGAAACAAAAATAGGGAATCTGACGTATCCGATCGAAAATTCGAAATAAAAACGCTTGAAATAGGCAAATCCTATCCATAGGGTATCAGAAAATGGTACAATAGGCAATATGATGAGTGTCAATTTATGAATCGGTTGACAAGATACGCAGATACTCTTTTTTTCCTGTTTCTTTTCGTACTGCCGTTTCAGACGGTGTATTTATGGCGCGAACCGATGGTTGGCAGTGCGAAGTGGCAGTATGGGACCATTGGGATATATTTATCCTCAATCATATTGGCGGTCGCGATCATGATCGGAGCGATTTTGAAGGTGAAAATGTCGAAGAAGGAGCGTATCGGTGTCAGGATGAATAATCTCTGGCGCGAGCGGAAGACTGATGCATTTCTGCTTCTGTTTGTCCTGTGGTCGGGGCTTTCGATACTGTGGGCACGGGATACGCTTCTTGCCGGGTATACCTTTATGAAGATCCTGCTCGCCGCGGATGCGTTCATCATGACACGGGATATGGTGCGACGGGGAAAGATGAGACAGATTGTTTCTGTGCTTTTCGTGGCGGCAATGATCCAGTCGGTCATCGGTATCGGGCAATTCCTGACGCAGGAGACGTTTTCTTCGACGCTTCTCGGGACGAGCACATATGAATCGTGGCAGTCGGGGACGTCGGTACTGAAGAATGACACGGGCCGGTTCCTGCGAGCGTATGGCACCTTTCCGCACCCGAATATGTACGGGTTGTTCCTTGCGGTGGTTCTGTTGATAGTAACTGAGCGGATTGATTCCTTTGTTCTCACCCCTCAGTCTCGCAGACTCGACAGCTCCCCTCCGAAAGGGGAGCGGGCCACCTTAAATATTTGCAACTATAATACATTAACATGGCTTGGAATAATTTTGCCGCCTCCTCTTTGTGAGGGGAGGATTGAGGAAGAGTACATTTCGAAGAAGCAAGCATTTTGCAATCGAATTGTAATTCTCTTCGGTATCCTTATCATTCTTCTCGGCCTCATCCTTTCCTTCTCGCGTCTCGCGTGGGGAGGATTCGCGCTCGGGTTTATCTTTCTTGCATGGCGATCACTTTCGAATACATGTTTTTGCCATCCCGGGCTCGACCCGGGATCCAAGAAAGAAAGTATTGAGGATTCCGGCTCAAAGGCCGGAATGACATGGAAATACCCGCTTGCCATTTTTGCGACCGTTATCATTGCAACGGCGATATTTACGGGTATTTTGCGCGAGACCGTCTTTCCTCGTTTCGACGGGGGAGTCGTCGATAGGGAAGGTTCGGTCGTCGATCGGATGTCGACCTATCGCGACGCTTTCCAAATCGTCCGTGCCCATCCCTTCCTCGGCGTCGGTGCGGGAAACGAGACGGCGGAACTGATTCGTCTTTCTCCCGGCCGACCGATCTGGGATATCCAACCCGCACACGATGTCCCACTTCTCATCCTGTCCGAGCTCGGTATCCCGGGATTCGTATTTTCACTGTGTTTTTTCTGGTTCCTTCTGTCGTCAATCATGAAAAAAAAAGGGATATCGAACACCGGGAAATCCCTTGCCATCGCCGTCCTTCCGTCCATTCTTCCGAGCCTTCTTCTCGATCACTTCCTGTGGGACTCCAACTTCGGACTTCTGTTTTTGTTCGTTTTGCTCGGACTGACATTCGATACGAAACATAACTTAAAGAAGCCATAATTCGTATCGTGGCATTGACATTTTTGTTTAATGAAGTATCATCCAAAGTCATTGGTCAGGCTGATGATCGCCAACATTCCCGGCGCGAAAGGGAAATCGTTCACTTAACAGGAGAAGAAATGGCAACTGATAGGGTTGACATCGTGGGGACGAATGGAATTTCGGCTTCGCAAATGAGTGAGTTTTTCAGACTTGCAAATATACCTGGCAGTCATATCAACCACGATACGATCCAGGCTCTCATCGAGAAACGGAATCCATTCGGCAATGGAGAAGGACGCTCAATCCTTAAGGAATCAAATCTCCTTAAACCAGTTTCATGCGCGACTGTCCCGAAGAGAACGGAATCGTTTACCGCAGAGCGGTGGTATCAGGGCCGCAAGGGGCTCTATGTCTCTGGCTCCTTCGCTTATTGTTTCGACCTTCGCGCCAGGAAGTTGGTGACTTCGGCTCCCGAGCGGCTCTACGTCGCTTCGCTTCTCAAAGCGAATGCGTACGATCGGGACATACGCAAGGAATTGCCGGAAAATCATCTATCCACACTCGAAGACATCGCGGCGCTCATCGAAGCACAGCCAGATGGGAAGTCAGGCATCCTCCTTACTAATGGCTATATGAATATCTTCTACGTTGAGGGTAAAAATGGTAAAGTGTTCGCGGTGTCTGCCTACTGGTGCACCGACGTTCGCGCGTGGCGCGTCGACGACTGGATGCTTGACATGTTTTGCGACGGGAATTGGAATGCCGACCATTTTGGCGACTGGAATTGGTATGCCGGCCATCAGGTTCTCTGTCCCAGCAACGCGGTACTTTGAACCTTGAACCCTCGGCCAACGGACCCTTGGAAATTTCCCGGGGTCCTTTTTATATTCGCAATTCTCAACGCGCCATTCAACCGTCAGTACATGATCACCGCCACCGGCTGCAGCTTGGCGACCGGATGGACGATGTCGTTACGTACGACGCTCTCGATGACGGCATCGGCATTCTTATAGTGGGCGCTGTCCTGTTCGATCACCTTGGAGGAGCGGCCGTTGTAGAGGCGCACGCCACGGGTCGCGAGCTTGGCGTCGAGCTCTTCGCGGCTTGCCGGTACGATGGATTCAGCCGCCACTTTCGGCTTGCCGGCACCGTGATTGCACGAGAAGAACGAGGATTCGTTGCCGTCGGTACCCACGCACAGGTAACCGTCCGTCGACATGGAGGTCGGTATGAAGGCCGGCTCGCCGGTCTCGCGAAAGGTGGGATGATCCGCCATTCGGGTCGGTCCGTACGCGCGGCTCGTGCCGTTCCGATGGATCCAGGCGCTCTTGCCATAGTGCTCTTCCTCGGACACGAGGATATGCGGCATATCGTAGACAAGCTCGAATCCGGGGTCGCGGCCGAGGACTTCCTTGATCGTCTGCGACACGTTGTGCGCGATGATGGCGCGGTTCGCATGGGCGAAGTTCGAGCAGGCATTGCGTGCCTCCATGTACATCTTTCCGTCCTCGCCGTCGCCATCGAACGTGAACAATTCCTCCTTGGTACCGAAGTCGAAGTCTTTGATCTTTTTCGCGATGGCGTCTATGACATGCTTACGCTTCGTGAAAAACGTCATCCGTCCGAGCCATGCCATGAAGGCCTGTGAAAGGTGTTCGCGTTTCTTGGCCGTGTACATATACATCGTGTATTGGCCGAGGATGCCGGAGCCGCAGTGGACCATGAAGACGTACTGACCTTTCCGTATTCCGAGTTTTTCCGCAAGCACCGGATCCGGAAGGTCGGTCACTTTCATGAGGTCGAGGAAATGATTGCCGGCGGCGCCGAGTATGCCCGAGCGGAACTTCGCGAAGAAGAGAAACAGTCGCGGGATGACCTCGTAGATCTTCTGCTTGGAGACTTCTTCGCCGAAAAAGTTTCCCCGATCGAGCGAGTTCTCTTTCTCGAATTCGGTCTCGATGCCGAGGTAGTCGACGGCCGCGCCGATGCCCTTGCGGCAGATGTCTACGATGACACGATAAGGGAGGACCGTGCCGACGAGCGCCTTGGTCGGAACCCGGTCCACGAGCGCGTTGAACAATTTATCGATATCCTCGGCTGACAGGTCGTCTTCGGTCATGTTCGTCCGGACGAGGCGCATGCCGCAGGCCGGGTCGGTATCGTTCACCTGCGGGAGGATGTGCTTTTCGGAGGCGACCGTCGTGCCGGTTGCGTTCTTGCGGCCCGGTTTGGAATGGACGTCCGCCATCGCGGCGACATGCCGAAACAGACCGTCATTACTTGCGACGCCTTCGAGTTGGGCAAGGGTGCTCTCGGCCGGCAGGAGCTCGTCTTGCACGTGAAAAACGACCGGTATCTTCATTCGGTCGGTTTTCATCTCGCTCCTGAAGTCGGTGATTTTTGTGAAATTTTCCTTTATCATAGGCGAATATAAGAAATGGAAACGAAAAGCCGGCCCGGTTTCCACATCAAGGATACCGTAAAAACGGCATTTTGTCATGCTTGGATGCCGGATTCCGATCTAAGTATCTATCTCAAATCTCACCGCGATAATAAGGAAAAAAAACCGCTTGCCGGCTGAAATCCGAAAATTTCGGCTGCAAATCATTCAAAAATCGTCAGGTTACGACAGCGGGATCCTCATCTCCTTCGGATACCCGTCCTCATTTTTCACCCAGAGGGTGACCAACCTCTGGTTGGCGCTCCAACGAAATTTTCGGATTTACAGCTCGACATGAGATTTGAGATAGATACTAAGACGCGATTTGTCTTTCAGGAAAAGTGACACGGGACGACGGCCGTTGTTTCGTGTCGTTTCAGCTTGTGAGCATCGGGATTCTCAGAGTGTGACGGTTTCTCCCGGAGCGAGGATGCTGACCTGTGCCGTGTCGCCGATGAGGTGTTCAAATTCTTTCGGATCAACTCCGATTGTCGGAAATGTGTCATAGTGCATGGGAATCACGGTCCGGGGTCCGATTATTTCGACCGCGCGAGCCGCGTCGTACATATCCACGGTATAGGTCGATCCGATGGGAAGGAATGCAAGGTTAAGGTGTTCCTTGGCGAGGAGCGCCATGTCGCCGAAGAAGGCGGTGTCGCCGGAGTGGTAGAACGAGAACTCCGGATGTCGGACGACGAAGCCGCACGGGGCTCCGACCGGCACCGAATGGATGGCGGGGAAGAACGTGATTCTCAGTCCGTGGGCCTCGACCGTACCGCCGAGATTGCCCGAGACGAGATCGGTAATGCCTTCCTTTTTGAATTTGTCGGCGAATCCGGATATCGCGACGACGGTCGCTCCGGTACGTTTCGCGATCGTTGTGGCATCCTCGAAGCCATGGTCGTAGTGGTCGTGCGTGACGAGGATGAGATCGGCCACGACGATATCGTCAGGAGATGAGAGCGGGCTCTTCGGGTTTCCGGTAATCCATGGGTCGATGAGAATCATCACGTCGTCGAACGCCAATTGGAAAGCGGCATGACCGAGGAAACGTATATCGGGCATAGCTTTTTCGATTATAGGTTCGAACGAAACGTCCTAGTCCAGGACGCTCGTCTTGGCGACGATTCCGTAGAGAGCGTCGAGTTCGTCGGTCATGGCCTTTATTTCCGCGGCCGTACCTTCCGTGATGACGGTGATGAGTCCGCCGTAGCGAGTGATGCCGGCACGCTCCAGATGCACGCCGAGCCGTGCGATGATGCGGTCGCCGTGCCGGGTCAGAATCTCGTTCACTTCCTTCGCATGCGTGCCCCGTTCCCTCACGAGGATAGATACCGTCGCTATATGGGTCTTTTGCTCTTCGGACATATGATTGTATCTATTGGATTATATTCGTATACGATAATGCTTTTTTGCTGGGCGAAAAAAAGCTTTTTACAGAATCTCATGTCTGAACTCTTTCACTTCGTCTTCCATTTCGACTTCGTTTGAGTGAATTTCGACGATTGTCCGTGACTTGACTACAGTGAAATATCTCAGATGTTTTCCTTCAGCTTGTGCGATCTTGATCTCGGCCAGGACACCGTTTGAAACCGGTCCGAATACCCATATCTCGTCGCATTTCCTGACGAGAGTATTGTTTCCCTTTCGGACCGAATCCCGATCTACCGAATCGAGCAGGAAGTAGTCATATATCATGAACGGATTCAGTGGCACCCCTCCGTTTTCCACGATGAATTTTGAAATGTGCGTTTTGAAATAAAAGAGGTGTTTCGACATCGCCGCATAGACGAGAGGCAGATCGTCGATAAGATCGAGGGATCGGTGTTCGAATGCCATATATCCTGTGGGATTACTCTAATGAAGCATACACTTCCGCATAGCGCTTCGCAGTGTCGCGCAGATCGAATTCCCGTTCGACATAGGCGCGCGCGGCACGGCCCATTCCGGCGAGCTTGTCACGGTCTTTTTCGAGCCCGTCGACCGCAGCAAGGAACGCGTTGCCGTCGCCACGAGGCACGGTCACGGAGATGGAAGGATTCGAGAACTCGCCGAAGAGGGGAATGTCCGAAAGGATGACGGGTTTGCCGCAGGCGTATGCCTCGATGATGATGAGTGGGACGTCGAACTTTCCCTTCATATCGACGACCGGGAAGGCGATGACATCGGAAAGGTTGTAGACACCGGGCATGTCTCCGAAGGTGTCGGAGCAGTAGAACCGGTTTTCGAGTCCGGCATCGGCGAACTTCCGGACCACTTCCTGCTTTTTCGCCTTGTCGGCATCGTTCTTGAGCCGGACGGCCCAAAAGAAACGGACTCTCGAATCGGGATGCTCCTGGTGGTAGCGGATGATTGCCTCGGCGAGCATGTCGGTCGCGCCGAGGCGGGCATACTCACCGATGTAAGATACGATGAAGTCGCCGTCCTCAAACCCGAACCGTTCCATGAGCTCGGGACTTTTCGGTTTTGGGCTGAAATGATCCAGATCGATGCCGGGATAGATCCGCTCGACGCCCGTGAACCCCATTTGCTCGAGGCGATTCTTCGAGCGGTCCGTATAGGTGATGATCCGGTTGGCGAAGAGCATTTTTCTAAGGTCGGTCTCGGAGTAGAGGTCCTCACGCAGGGTCGCGACCGTCTGGACGGTCCTTCCTCGCGTGGGTCGGAGAAACGTCCGTATCGCGAAAGCGTTGAGCTTGGCCGGGGTGAAGAGATAGTGCGTGATGTCGAACCGTCCGCGAAACCGGAACATCGTCAGGAAGAGCTGTGCCTTGGTGAGAAGCCCGAAATGACCGGAGCTGAAAACCGGTTCCTGAACGACCGAATCCGGAAGCGAGTCGAGGTGTCCGTGCGTCAGGATCGAAATCGGGAGCCCCGGGAGCGACTTCGCCAGGAAGTAGGCGAAAATCTTGGAGGCCTCGTCCCACGGCGGACACAGCGGTCTGGTCACGAGGAAGATGCTTTTCTTGTTGATCATAGGATCTACTCTATGGATTCATTGCTCAATGGTCTTATTGTTCTGCTATTAGGAATCATACGCAATACATGGCTCTGTGTCTTAAACTTTCTTCATAAGCATCCTTCATATTCCAACCCCTCCTGTCCTCCCCTTAGGATAAGGGGAGAGAACGTTCTTTTTTCGCTTGTACACTATCCAGAGTCTCCCTCTTTGTCCCAAAGAGGGACTGATTCCGATAACGAAAGGAATCAGGGAGATTGGGATGAGTAGGAGCAAGTTATATGGAAAGTATTTCGATTCTATATCTTTATTGAGAATCCATTATTGCGTATGACCCGCTATTAGATTACTTTTAGTTTTATTTCTGACTTGTAACGCTTGATTATTTTTCACTTTTCACCCCGTAGGGCTGTTTGAAAACGGCCACGGCGCATGCTCCCTTTTTACATTTATAGACCTACCGTTCCCGATAGATTTCCTTCTTCGTCCCGTCATTGGCGGTGACGGAGACGGACGTACGACCGGCATCGACCGGCACCTCGGGCGATACCGTCGCATCCTTTCCCTTCTCGAGCGTGACCGTTCCGGTTTTCAGCGCGGTACCGTCGCGAGACACGGTATAGGTGAAGCGCGTGGCCGAGGAATGGTTTTCGACGATGAAGGCGTCCGATGCCGGGTCCCGCGTCTCAAAGGAAAGCGTCCACCAATTTTTCCCGTAGTTCGGGTCGAGCCCACGGTCAATCTGGGAGAAGAGTACGCCCGATGCGATGACGAAGAAGGCAATGACGGCGAAAACCGTCACCGCGTCTCCCGAGGCGCGTCTCCTGAGCGTGACGATCGCCCGTTCGGATTGTCCGGTCGGCTTATCGGTTTCGTTCATAGATTTGGATGGTCGTTCCTGAATAAATGCGTGAGAAGGCATGGGAGCTCTCGAATTGTGCCGCATCATAGGTCGGGTTGACGGCCAGAAGATTCACGCCGACGTCCTTGAAGCATGCCTGACCCTCGGGGAGATTCGGTACGGAAATCATCTGGAGCGTGCATTGTTCGCGCGGGTTCGTCTCATCCGTATAGCGCTTGAAATAGCCTCGGGAGAGCGGATAGGCATAGCCACGCATGAAAAAGAGTTTCATCCAGGAATCCGCGGCGAGGTAGTTGTGATCCTTTAAGAAGAGGTCGCCGGGCTTCGTCCGATCCGCGAGATATCGCGAGGCGGAGAAGACTTCGACGGCGTCTTGTGCCTTCCCGGGATTCGGGAGGGCCGACTGATTTTCTTGTGAGCCATTCCACGTCGAGAAAGAGAACAGGACGAGCGCGGCGAAGAGGAAGATATTTCCGGGAAGGAACACGTCGTTTGCCGGTTTCCGTTTCGGATCGCGGAACAGGAACGGGAACCCGGCGAGGAAAAGCCCGGCAAGAATGGAGAATGGGAAGGAGAGGTAGGTCCCGATCCTGTCTGACGGGATATTGAGGAAAAGCCAGGTGGGCCGGAGTGCCATGACGAGCAGGATGCCACCCCAGCCGAGAATGAACGGGAAGGCCTGTGACCGCCGGATGGGACGGATCGAGGCGGCAACGAGGAGCGCGGCAAGACCGAGTGCCATGCGCGCCACTCCGGCCGATTCGGATGTCTGCAGGAAGGACAGTCCGGTTCGGGTCGCCTTGACCGCTGTGCCGACCGCGGTCGTTACGGCGTTCGTCTCGATATAGGTCGGCTTGGCTACGAGGAAGAAAAACGCGACGGCGAATCCGATGGCAAGGAGCGGATAGGGAGAGAAGAATACTGTTCCGATCCGTACGGCCAGTGCCGGCAGGCGACGGATCGAGACGACAAGCAATGAAAGGAAAATCCCGACAATCACGAAGGCAAGGACGAATGTCGACAAGTGGTGCGTGTAGGCGAGTGTCAGCGCGAGCAGGACGCTCAGGCCGAGGAACCGCGCATCCTCTTCCATGAATGAACGCAACAAGGCTAATAGGACGAGCGGGATCATCAGGTTCCCGATAAGGTTTCCGACGACGCCACCGGAAACGAACTTCGCTTCGGGGGAAGCGAATGCGAACAACGGACCGGCGAAGAAGAGGACGGCAAGACCGACGGACACCGGGGAAATCGATCCTTCGGGGAAAAGGAACGAGGCGAGCCTTACCGAAAGCGCGAAGAGCGAGACGATCGAGACGATGTTGATCAGGAGGAGGAACGAGACTGGGAATGCGGAGAAAAACGATACGCCGGAGAGCTCGGCGATGGCGGCGAACGGAAGGTGTTCCCCAATGATGAAATCGGAAATCGGTTCGGGAGCGGAGAGTGCCGAATGTCCGTTTCCGACGTCGACAATCTCTCGCTTGGAATAGTCCGGGAGGCGTCCCGTGTCAACGATGACCTTGGACCAGTACATGTGATGGCCGAGGTCGGTCGCGGTCGGAACACCGGCATCCACGAGGAAGAGCGTCTTGAGGAAGATGGTCAGTCCGATCAGGAGGAGGAAAAGACTCCGTTGGGTGGGCGAAAAACGGACATGTTCAGGGCGAACAACGGTTTCGGATGTCGATGCGGTCTTTTTCCACGTTGCCGGTGCGTATCGGTCATATATCAGCCGCAAGGCGACGGCCGCGAACGGCACGACGAGGAGCGATGCGAGGATGATCGGAGGCGTGAGTGCCACCTTGGCTTTTCCGAAGGCGATTATCGAGAAATCGAGCGAACCGAGACCGAGCGCAAACGAGAACGCGAACCGTTCGAGCGAGGAAACCGGAAAAGACCGCCCGAATATCCCGTAAAACAGGAAATATCCGGAGAGCGGTATGGAGAGTGTGACGATGAGAAACAGGAGGAGTATCATACGGACAGTATACGGGAAAGCGGCCGGAACACCAACCGAATCAACGGGGGCGGTCAGCTTCGAATGTCCGGATATATCGGTCCGACAACGCGTCCCAATGGAAGCGATTCCGAACGAAACTGTTCGCTCGTATGCCTTCGGCCTTGAGTTGCTCCCGATTGCCGATCAGTCGCGTTATCTCGGCAACGTACGCGTCCGCGTTTCCGGCTTCGAGTAGGGAGCCATTTTCTCCGTTGACGATAGCCTCGGTCAGTCCTTCGAGATCGGAAGCGATGACCGGAAGTCCGCAAGCATTCGCCTCGATGACATTGATGCCGAAACCTTCCATCGTTCCCGGGACGGGTATGTTCGGGGAGACGGCGAGGTCGGCCGAATTGAGCAGGGTCAGGATATCTGGTCGGGGCAGGTTCGTGAGGAGCTGAACCGTTCTCTCGAGCCCCAGTTCCGAGACGGCGCGGGCACAGAGCGGAAAATAATCCTCGTCGCCCGCAGCATGTCCGGAGACGACTCCGCCGGCGGCTACGAAAAGGACCTCGTCCGGCAGACGGGGGACGACGTTCCGAATGAACCACTCGACTCCCTTGTGTTTCACGTAGCGTCCGATCCGGACGATGACAAATCGCTTACCCGTCTTTGTCCCGAGGAGCGTATCGAGCGCAGCACGGTCTTTGGGGACGATGAGCGCATCGGGGTCGATGCCGTTTTGTATGACCGTGATCCGATCGGGTTCGATGCCGACCTTGACCGCTTCTCGTTTCGTGAACTCGCTTACCGCGAAAACATGATCCATGGCACGCAAGGACGGTATGTTCACCGCTTGGTAACATTTCGAGAGGATACCCGGCTTTGAGCCGTATCTGAGGTCGAGACCATGTACCACGCAGGCGGTCCGCATCTTCGGACAAAACCACGAGAGCACGAACGCGACCGGTGCCAGTACGCCGTCACCGACCAGAAGGACGTCATTTCGGTACAGATTGAAAAGGGAACGGATGAAGGCATACGGAAGAAAGAGTGGGAAGAAGCTCTTCCCACGTCGGTTCGCGATAAGCGTCAGGTCGGTCTTCTTGCCGAGCCAGAACGCGAGGTCGCGGTTATGGTTCTCGATGCCGCCGATGACCGGCGGGTAGGCGCGGGAAATGAAGAGTATCCTCATATCATTCGTCTTTCCTTTCCTCCTTGGAACGCTTGTCATACAACCGTTTTTTGGCGAGGTAGAGTTGTTCTTCGACGAGAAGTCTGTTGGACCGTACCATGTCGGCAAGAAGGGCGAATACGACGAACTGCAATCCGACGACGAAGAAGATCGCCGCGAATGCGAGGTAGTTCCGATACGGGGAAATCTTGAAATCCTGGAAATATGAGACCAGGAACAGGATGAAGAGGATAAGCGCGAGGCTGATCATAAAGAGTCCCGGGATGCCGAAAAATTTCATCGGGCGGACGTCGCGCACCGCCTTTAGGATGATTCCGAACCCGTTCGAAACGAATTTCACGATTGATTTTGTGATTTTCGGTTTCCGGTCGGAGTGATAAGTGACGCTGATCGGGATCCACCGGAGCTTGAGATTCTTCCCGATGGCATCGATGATCGTTTCCTGCGTGTAGGTGAAGTTCACATTGACGAGATTGAGCCGCATAAGCGTTTCCCGATTGTGCGCGCGGAAGCCACAGGTGAGGTCTTCGGTCTTCGTATTGAGGAAGAAGCCGACCATAGCGGCGGCGAAGCGGTTCAGGAAACTCCGTATCCAGGGAATATCCTTCGCGGCGATGTTTCCGAAACGGTTCGCGATGGTCATATCACATTCCGAATCGATGACCGGCTTCAGCAGTTCCGGGATATCGTTCGGATCGAACTGCCCGTCGGCATCGATGTTCACCATGAAATCCGCCCCGTTCTCCAGGGAGCTTTCGACCGCGCGTTTAAAGGAATACGCAAGCTTCCGGTTCGGCTTGTATGAGACGATGATGTTGGCTCCCGCCTCTTTGGCGCACGTCACCGTCGTATCCGTCGAGCCGTCGTCGATGACCTGTATGCGCTTCTCGGTGAGGACCGTTCCGGACCCGGTCCTATAGAAATCCGACTCGAAGCTCTTCCTGATCCGGCCGATGGTTTCCGCGATCTTTTCTTCCTCGTTATAGGCGGGGATATTCACGATAAGTTTCATATCGTAATCGGGTGATAAAAATTATAGCTTCTTGATCATGAGGCCGAGGTCCACGCAGTTCCACTGACATTGTGTGACGGCCCCGTCCGTCTCTTTACGCACGAGCGTGTCGCGACAATCCGTGGCCATGGCGGCGCAGTGTTCTTTCTGGGCATTCCAATAATTCCAGTTCGGTTCGTACCCGAAATACCGCAACACGAACATACCGACCGTGAAGGCGCCGACGACCCAGATGACGGTACGAAGCAAAGAAAACATATTGTGTCACTTATTACCTTCCGATTCCCTTATACGCGACCCCGACCCCCGTCATTGCGTCGCGGTCGAAGGCGTTCTGCCCGTCGACAAACACCCGGACCCCATGCTTGGCAAGCAGCTCCGGCGTGACCGATTCGAGGAACTCGCGGTGCGCCGTAACGAGGATAACCGCATCGGAACGGGTAAGTATCGCCTCGAGCGTCTGTTCGGTCGAGAGCCGGAGGATATGCGGATCGAAGGTCGCCACGTCTGCCCCGTACCGTTTCAGTTCCGCGATGACGTCCTCGGCGGGGGATTCCCGTAGATCGTCCACATTCGGCTTGTACGCGAGTCCGAGTACGCCGACTTTGGTCCCGTTGAGTGGCAACCGGATTTCGTTCAGCTCGTCGCGCAGCAGCTCGACGGCATAGGCCGGCATGGAATTGTTGATCTCACGGGCGATCTTGAGGAACCGGTGGTCGAAGCCGGACTGCTTGGCCCGTTCGATGAGGTAGTACGGGTCGACCGGGATGCAGTGCCCGCCCACGCCGCACGATGGGTAGTGCGCCATGAACGCGAACGGCTTGGTCGCGGCCCCTTTGATCACGTCCTTCACGTCGATGTCGAGCTTGTCGAATGACCGGGCGAGCTCGTTGACGAACGCGATATTGATGTCGCGGAACGAGTTCTCGACGATCTTGACCGCCTCCGCCTCGCGGATGGACTTCATCGGTCGGATTTCGCCGTCGACGATGCTCCTGTAGAAGGCGAGCGCCCGCTCCAGTCCTTCGGGGCTCGTCGATCCCACGACCCGCGGGATGTTCTTGACCGACCACTTCTTGTCGCCGGGATTGATCCGCTCGGGGCAGTGCGCGAGATGGATGTCCTGACCGACGACGAACCCGGCCTCCTCGAATATCGGCTTGACGATCTCCTCGGACACGCCTGGATTCACGGTCGACTCCAAGACGACGAGCGCACCCTTCTTGGCGTGCTTCGCGATCATCTCGGCCGCTCCCTTGACCGGGGCGAGATCTGGGAAATGCATATTGTCGACGGGCGTCGGCACACAGATGAGGATGATATCCGCCTCCGAGAGGACCGACGGGTCGGTGGTTGCTTTGAAAGGGTATTTCGGAAGTTCTTCCGACAATCCGGCATCCTCGATCGGGGATTTCCCATCATTAATGAGTGCGACTTTTCGTGTATCGAGATCAACACCCGAGACGGCATACCCGCGCTCCACGGCACGTACGGCTATCGGCAATCCGACATACCCGAGGCCGATGACGGAGAGGGAATGGTCGGTCGGGGATATCGGTTCTATTGTTTCAGCCATAAAGCTTTATTACTGGTTTCACCGCCATTATACGGAAAAGGAGCAAAAAAATCAATCATTCCGAAGAAAGGCCGATGTGATAGCGGAATGATTCATCCGCATCGGGATACCTTTCTCTTTACTCTCCTGCCATTCCTCTTTTCGTCATTTCCGTTTATACTGGAGGTATGATCATCGGTATAGACGCCTCATTCTTACGGAAGCCCGGAAGCGGGATCGGACAGGTGACGGAGCAGACGCTTCGGGCTTTGTCGCGCGCTCCCGAGGCCGTGAAACACCGGTTCATACTGTATCTCGAGGAATATGCCGACCTCTCTTTTCTGCCGGGAAATTTCGAAAAGCACATCTTTCTTCCCTCCTGGAAGCGCGACGACGTGCCCCGGCGCATCCTATGGGAGAAGATGCTTCCAGCGAAGGCGGAAGAGGACGGGTGCAATGCGTTCATCAGTCTCTCGCAGTCGGTGGCCATTTTTCCTACCGTTATTCCCGAGTCGGCCGGCATCCGGCATATCATGGTCGTGCACGACATCATACCGGTCCTGTTCCCGCAGTACCGAAGCACCCTTACGAACGCGATCCATTCATGGGCGACCGTTCGCGCCATTCCGCAGGCCGACCGGATCCTCGCGGTATCACAGACGACCCGCCGCGACCTGACGGGGACACTCGGCATTCCCGAAGAGCGGATTGTCGTCGCATATCCCGATTGCGCGCCACGCTTCCGTGAGACGGTTTCCACGGAGGATGCAACCGCTATTATCAAGGGGTACGGTCTCGTTCCCGGATACATCTATCACGGCGGAGGACTCGAGATCCGCAAGAATGCCGAGCGATTATTGCAGGCATACGCGAAACTCCGAAGCGATCGCGAGGATGTCCCGCCTTTGGTGATTTCGGGACGGGTGTACGTCCGAAGCAACCGGCTCGCGACGGACGTCGTCGGTATCATCGCCCGGCTCGGTCTTGAGGATCATGTGAAACTGCTTGGCTTCGTACCGGACGAGGATCTACCCGCCCTCTACCGATGCGCGCTTTTTTTCGCGTTCCCGTCGCTCTACGAAGGGTTCGGCATCCCGATCGCCGAGGCGTTCGCCATGGGAACGCCGGTGCTTGCCGGGCAGAGTGCCGGAGCGGTGCCGGAAATGGCCGGAGCGGCGGCGCTTCTGGTCGAGACATCCGACGTGTCCGCGATCGAAGTCGGACTCGAGCGACTGATCGATGACGCGTCCTTCCGTGACACGCTTGTTGAACGCGGAAAGGAGCGGGTCAAGGATTTCTCCTGGGACGTTTTCGCGCAGGCGCTCCTCGACAGCGCTGTGCCGAAGGAAGCGTCCTAATGATAGCTTTGAAAATGAGTGATATGTCGCGGATGAAGGATGTCCCGAAAATCGAACGTCCCCGCGAACGGATGGAAAAGTATGGGCCGGAGAAACTCAAGGATGAGGAACTTTTGGCGATTTTGTTGCGGACGGGACTCAAAGGAACGAATGTCGTGACGCTTTCGAAAAAGATCCTTTCGACGTTCCGCGAGAAGGGAATCGGAGAAGCGACCGTCGCGGAACTAAAAACAATCAAAGGACTCGGTGCGGCCAAAGCCTGCGAGATTGTCGCGTGCTTCGAACTCGGCAAGCGATTGCTCAAGGACAAACGGACGGCCGTGCTTCTGACGCCCAAGGACGTCTGGGAGCGGATGGAAGATATCCGAGGGAGCAAGAAGGAGCACTTCGTCGTATTCTTCCTCGACAGTCGGAGTCAGGAAATCCGTCGTGAAACCGTCTCAATCGGCACGCTCGACGAGAGCCTCGTCCATCCGCGCGAGGTCTTCGAATCCGCCATAAGGCACAATGCCTCCGCCATTATCGTCGCGCACAACCACCCGTCCGGCGACCCGACCCCGTCGCGAGCCGACCTTGCCGTCACCCGCCGCCTCCGTGACGCCGGCGACCTCCTCGGCATCCCACTCCTCCGGCATGTGATCGTAACGAAATCCAGCTGGGAAGAAATCAATGTCGATTAATAATTATATGAAAGTTACAAAAAACAATCCCTTATTTGAGGGATTATTTTTATATTTCAGATCTTGATCTGTATGAGAATGCGTGCTTTACTTTGATTATGGCTAAAGAGCATTCTTACGGTGCTACACTCAAGAATAACGTGACCGAAAACGAAGCGGTTAGTTTTTTGCTAGCACAAGATTATAGGTTCCGAGTTCCGATGAAAGATGAACGAAAAATTATCCTGCAGGCACTGAATTTGCCGTCATCATTTTCCCGTGCGTTTGACCTTGTGTTATTTCCCGCCTCATATGAAGGGAATATGGATGAAGATTCATTGAAGGACACAATCCTAGTTGAGCTAAAGACGACCAGGAAATATCTCCCAAACAATCCTGACGGGTTCTTTTTCGGAGCGACGGAAAATGAATTTCAACTTGCGCGTATGCTAGGTGTCAGATATCGATTTTGTTTTGTAAGTCTCCATGCTGAGAGCTTGAGTCATGCTCTTTTGACACTTGAAGAGGTGGAGGGGAAAATAAAGACGAAACGAATCCAGTATCAGATAAATCTGTGACATATTCTAGCTGACCCCTTTTATCTATTATTGGTAACTTATCTTGATCTTGATCTAATTTTCTAAATGGGTTACCTTTAATGGGTCGTCCAGTAAGCGGAAGCTGCTGGTGACTAATCGGAAGATTAGACGATGCTGGCAAACAAGCAATCTAGAATGTCAGAGTGTAATTGTAGTTTGTTGCTTCTTGCGCACCGTCACATGGTTTTCATGTGATTTTTTATTTCAAAAAACAAGAGTATGGAAAAGTTAGATATTAAGTTGCCGGTTTTTGACGATTCGGATGTACGAAAACTTAAGACGATGCATGAGGATAAAGGCATTCGATATTTCGTGGCGACGATTAGTGCAAAGCGACTTGTTACAGGCGATGCGTCAAAACTAGATCAATGGAAAGAGGTTAACCCTCGTGATGCAAAGGAAAGTTCATATGTCTGGAAATCGATGCAAGAATCGCTTGATTTTGATGCAGAGAATTTTATTTATAAAAACAAAGGAATCCTTCTGCTTGTGAAGGACTTCGTATACGACAATAAAAACAAATCAATAAATTTCACTCTTACAGAAAAGCTATTGCATGGCATTGTTGATGGTGGTCATACATTCGCTATCCTGAAACATAATGCGGAAGAGCGAACTTTGGCAGATGATGTCTACATAAAGGTTGAATTTATCGTTGGTATTGATGATAGGAACCGTGTCGCTGATCTAGCAGAGGCTCGGAATACAGCGGCGCAAGTGAAAGATGAAAGTATTATGAATTTGAAGGACTCATTTCAAGCTATTAAGCGAGAATTAGATAGTGAGCCGGACTATTGTGACAAAATTGCATATAAGGAATACGAAGAAGGGAAGGATATTTCGATAAAAGAGATACTTGGATATATGGTCGTTTTTGATAACGATGTATTTTCAACAGATCAGGCGCCTATTTTCGCGTATTCTAGTAAAAAGCGAGTATTGGATTATTTTATCAACGAATCAAATACGACGCGGCTGAATAGAAATATTGCTCCGCTTCTGCCAAATATTTTGCAGTTAAGGGATAATATATACAAAGCAATTCCAACCTTATATGAAGGACGGATTACCATGCTTAAGAAAACCGGTGCGCCGGATTCTATCGTAAAGGACTTTTCAAAGAAAAGTAAGAAAGTCCATTTGAATTTCATTGATCGTGAAGTAGATTATAAGATTCCAGAAGGATGGGTATTTCCTCTACTTGCTGCTTTTAGGGAGTTACTTGAAGAGCATAATGGAACTGTTCGGTTTAAAGTAAATCCTTCTGAATTTTTACAGCAACATATAAAAGAGATTGGAGTAGTATTTACAAATATTCTCAAGGAAAATCCTGATCCACAGGTCATTGGAAAAACTCCAAGTATATGGATAAACCTTGCGTATAAAATTCGTACCCTTGCAGAATAGACTGTTGATTGTCGCTAAACCCTATTTCAACTTGGAGTCGGCAAGCGGAAAGGATTGCGGGTATGAGGTGGTATGGAGTAGCCAGTGGGAGCCGGGTGCCGTGACCCAGCATGCGTCGGAAATCTATGTTCGACAATTCGGCGAAAAGGGACACTCCTGTGACGATATCCAGAAAGTCGTATCCGATCGTTTTGACGAGATTGCCGACCATGATCTTTTGGTCGGTGGGTTTCCATGTCAGGATTACTCCGTCGCTCGGACACTGAGTCATTCGGAAGGACTCAAAGGAAAGAAGGGTGTCTTGTGGTGGTCAATTTATAATATATTGGAAAAAAAAGGAAAAAAAGCGCCGAGGTTCATCATGCTGGAAAATGTGGATCGTCTGTTGAAATCGCCTGCCTCGCGGAGAGGGAGGGATTTCGCGGTCATGTTGGCTTCCCTTGCTGATTTGGGGTATGTCGTCGAATGGCGCGTTATCAATGCTGCGGAGTACGGGTTTCCTCAGAGGAGGCGCAGAGTCTTCATTCTCGGGTATAAGAGAAATACGGGAATCAATCGGATGATGAGGAAATCGGTGAAGACGGAATGGATGACGAAGGATGGCGTTATCGCGAAAGCATTCCCAGTGGAAAAGGATGCGTTTGTCGCCACTGAATTCAAGATAGAGGGAGATCTTGCCGAGGTCACGAAAACATTTTCCTCGGATCAGCCAGCGAAAAGTCCGTTCGAGAATTCCGGAATCATGATAGATAGGAAAGTCTACACGATGAAGGTGTTCCCGAAATCGTCGCGTAAGCCGGTCGTACTGGGCGATGTCATCGAGACCGATGAGAAGAAAGTGCCTGATGCGTATTTCATCGGAAATGATGAATTGAAGGCGTGGGAATATCTGAAGGGAGGGAAGAAAGAGCCGAGGAAGACAAAAACAGGCCATACATACCACTATTCCGAGGGCCCGATGGTTTTTCCCGATTCGCTGGATAGACCATCCCGCACTATCGTAACCGGTGAGGGCGGTCGTTCCGCTTCACGGTTTAAACATGTTATCAGGACGAAGTCCGGACGGTTACGACGTCTTATGCCGATCGAGCTTGAGCGGTTGAACATGTTTCCTGACAATCATACGAAATTCATGACTGAAGACCGGGAGACGCCAGAAATACGGCGTGCCTTCATAATGGGAAACGCGCTTGTTGTCGGTGTCATTAGGGAACTTGGGAAATCGTTGCGAAAATTCGCCGAAAAGGAATGAGTGTTGAATGTGTGTAACTGAAATTGATTGCAGTTCCATGAAACATGTAACGGGTAATAGCTAAAGACTATGAAAAACAAAAGCGACAAATTAGCAAAAGAGGCTTTTGTTTTGTACTTAGTTAAAGAAGGCTATTCTGATATTAAAATTGTGAAAGCGCCGGCAGATATAGTCGCGTTCAAAGATTCGGTAAAATATTATTTTGAGATAAAGAAAACTGCTGCGGAAAATGAATATTTCGGAGCAGCTACTTTGACCGAATGGAGAGCCGCATATTCTAATCCGGACACTTACTTCTTTGTAATATGCGTGGAAAAAGGACAGACTTTTGACTTTATATTGTATTCACCGGAAGAGTTCGAAAAATTTTCTACCATACCTCCATTCAAAATATTCTTTAATGTGCCCTTGAAAGGAAGTGACAAAGCATCATCCATAAGAAAGAATAAATCAGCGATTCGGTTATCAAAAGAAAAGCTAAATAAATTGGATGAAATTTACACAGTAATTAAGGATTAAGGAAAGTTAGATTGCCGAATAGCCGGTCAGATGTCTGACCTGAAATCTGAAAAACGATAGGGCTGCAAGGAAGAAGGGGAGTATATAAAGTCAGAAATAATTTTGAATTTCGAATTTCGAAAGGGGAGCGGGAACCCGCCTACACCAAGGCTACGGCGTGGCACAGCCCGCCTACACCAAGGCTACGGCGTGGCACAGCCCGCCTATGCCAAGGCTGCAGCGTGGCACAGCCCGCCTACGTTAAGAAAAGTGATACGTTGTCTGTGCGGAGATGAAGAACTGGCGGTAAACGAAGACGATAAATAGAAGAAGAGCTTATTTGAGCCATATTCTATAATTGGAGCGCAGAGTAGATTATAGTTTGCTAGCAGTAAGCATTATAGATTATGCTATAAATTTTGGGTTGCCTTACATTAGACGCTCGGGGATGCGTACGCGATATTTTCAAAAGTGCGGATCGAGGGTTTCATAGAGGTGAAAGATGGATTTGAATATGGCAAGAAGAACGGATTGAGGAATCGAATCAAGTCGAACCATGTTGATTTTCTGATTTGTGACCGAGTGACGACCGAACCGCTCTATGTGATTGAACTGGATGGTTCATCGCATAATCGCCTTGATCGACGGGAACGTGATGATTTTGTCAAAGAACTCTATCAGGCAGTTGGGCTCCCGTTTTATTCTCTTCTCAGGGTCTAATACCCCGCGGCTTGCCGCGGATATGTCTCACGGAGTGGGACTGGATCCCGGATCAAGTCTGGGATGACAAGTCGGGGGATACCTCGCGGCTTGCCGCGGGGTAGTTGATTGCCCCTATTTTAATAATAGGGGTAAAAAATCGGAAAACGTGCCCGTATGTGCGCCGAGCGCCTATTGAGAATGCTGCCGTGTTGAGGCTCTTTTCGGGGTGGTATTACTGTTCACCAAACAAGGCGACACTCTCTTAATGACTTATATAAGCCAGAATAGCGACTCTTGACTGTACTACGGGAATGCGATACCATAGAAACATAGGTTACTGACCCATTCGATTCCTCTAGTCACATATGGTACGAACTGAGATAAAAAGTTACGTCGCACGACAGCTGTCCGAGCAGGCTAAAATCCTGCGTCTTTCGGCGTATGACGGAAATGGAACTGCGAATCTCAAAAGATTCTTCTTCTACCGCATCGACAAATTTGTCCGTGACTTCCTTTCTGCACACAGCGAACCTCGATGGATCATTATTCCCGGACTTCGCGGTGTCGGAAAGACGACCGTGCTCGCACAGATCTATTTTCAGTACGCACACATTTTTGGAAAGAACATCCTCTATATTTCGCTCGACGAAGTGACGAAGAAGCTGGGGAGCAATCTGTATGAAGTCCTGGACGCATATGAGGAGTTGCTGTCGGTGAGTTTTTCGCAACTTGAGGAAGACGTCTTGCTGCTTGTGGATGAGGTTCATTTTGATCCGGACTGGCAGTTCGCGCTGAAATCGCTCTTCGATACGTCCCGGCGAGTGTGTATCCTTTCGACCGGTTCTTCCGCGATTGCGCTCAATACGACCACCGATGTCGCCCGGCGTTCCCATACGGAAAAGATGTATCCGTTGAAGTTTACGGAGTATGTGATGCTGTCGGATTCGCTTGACCATGCGAAACAGTCGATATCGTTTCCACCGAAATTGGGGGAGACCATAGCCGCGGCGTTGTTTGGGAGTGCCTCTGCGGATGAAGCGTATGCACGGCTCCAGGCGGTACAAACGGAAGTTGCGGGATATTGGCAAAAGGCGGACAGGCAGTCCATTAGCCGCTATCTCAAGTTCTATTCGACGCCTTCGGTATTGCCCTATGCGGACGATACGGTGATATATGCGAATTTGAATTCCGTTATCGATCGGGTGATAGAAAAGGACATACCGACGATGAAATCGTTTACGCCGGATATACAGGCGAAGATTCCGGCGTTGCTCTTCGTTCTTGCCGGTTCGGATACGCAAAGCATACCGAGCATAGCGGGTGAACTGAAAGATATCGATGTGAAGACGCTCGCCGTGATTCTCAAGGTTCTGGAGGATGCGGAAGTCCTTCTGCGTGTCTATCCGTTCTCCGCCTCGGCGCCGAAGAAGGTGAGGCTTCCTTCCAAATATCTTTTTCTTGCCTCAAGTTTGCGCGCAGCGTTGCTTCATCTGATCGATTCGCGATCAATTGATATTCAGCATAAGGGGAAACTGCTTGAAGATGTCGTGGCGATGTATATATATCTGTATTTTCGGGAGTTGGCGGGTTGGACGATGAGCTATGATTCCGGAAAGAACGGCGCCGACTTTATCGTCGATGGGGCAGGACGGAGGATTGTCGTCGAGACGGGTTGGAACAAGCGAACCCATCAACAGGTGGTGAAAACGTTGGAAACCGTGAAAGGAACGTACGGACTTGTGGTAACCGATTCATGTACGCTCGGAGTGAAAGACAATGTCCTCTTTGTCCCGTTTGAATTTTTCTTCTTGCTCTAAGATGTAATGCTATGGAAATAATTTATATTCTCATAAACGAGGCGATGCCGGGGTACGTGAAGATCGGTCGGACGACGAATCATCTCGAGCAACGGATACGAGATCTAAGTGCGTCGACGAGCGTGCCGTTACCGTTCACATGCTTTTATGCGTGTACGGTGAAGGATTCGGCCTTCGTGGAACATCAGTTACACGATGCGTTCGATAACAACCGTGTCAATCCGCGACGTGAGTTTTTCTCTATCGATCCAGAGCGGGTTGTGGCGGCTCTTAAGCTGGCTGAAATTGAGAACATCACGCCGGGGAGAGATATCGTCGAAACGAAGGAAGATCAAGAAGCTTTGGATGAGGCTCGGAAACGTCGGTCAGTATTTGATTTTTCGATGGTCGGCATCCCGGTTGGTTCTGAATTAGTTTTCAGTCGTGATGAAAACAAACGGGCAAAGGTTGTCGATAATCGGATGATTGAATTTGATGGTGTAGTGACCAGTCTTTCACATTCAGCACAAGGAATACTCGGGTATGAGTGCGGTGTCGCTGGAACTGATTATTGGATGTTTGACGATGAGACTTTAAGTGAGCGAAGGCGGAGAATGGAAGCGGAATAAATCAGTTATAAATATCAAAAATACAAAATACATATGAGTCAAAAAGAGGATTTTGCGAGGAGTCTGATAAAGGGAAAGATCGCAGAGACGGTGTTCGCGCAGATGTTGCGCGAGTCATAAAAGTAAAATGATAACTATGCCAGAAATGTTTGGGAAAGGAGGAGGAATGAAATTTTTCGCAGGCTTTATAATGACAATGTTATTACTAATAATTTTTTTTATGGCTATCCAGAACTCCGTGCAACATTCTGTGAATCCCTCCGTATCAGACACTTCTTCCTTGTTCGGTATCGGTACGGTTTGGGTCATGTTCTTTGCCGTATTCATTGTCGTTTTCTTGATCAGGGCACTGGCTTTATGGTATTGGAAGATCGACCGAATCGTGAATTTGTTGGAAAAAATCGAAGAGAACACTCGGACCGCCGCAAGAGTCGGTTCGAATCCTGTTGCGACGGCATTTTCCGATCCGGAACAGTCGAAAAAGAAGGGTGGGCTGTGGGCTGCGCTGAATAGGAAGATTTTTTAGGAGGAGGGAGAATCGCTGTTCACGAGCTCACGGGTTGGGAACCATACGTGTCCCAAAAATAACGAAGAATCGAACAAAATAACCCTCTCTAGGGCTGTTTTTTGACTCTTTTTGTTCCGCACGATATTCAAATGAGACGAAAGAACTGAAAGAGATATCAATTAAAAGACCCTGTTTATCCTTCGATCAGGGAGTCGTTCTTAAGATAATTTGAATAAAATCAAAATACCTGCACCAGAGCTCGCTGAACAGGAACGAATAGTCGCGATTTTGGATAAGTTTGACGCACTCGTGAATGATATTTCGGTTGGTCTGCCAGCCGAACTTTCTGCTCGCAGACGGCAATACGAGTACTATCGGGGAAAACTCCTCGATTTTACGCCAAAAAAGCCTCTAAAATCCCTGTAGAGCGTATATTGACAATAAACACGCTCTACAGGTAAAATACGAGCATGAAAGCCATACTCTCAACATCGGACTATTTGCGCAATTCAGACCGTTTCATTGACGGGCTGGATTTTTCCGACCCGCATTCTTTTACGATATATTCCAATCCGAAGTGGTTGAATGTTCATCCGGCAATTTTGACGTTGTTGGCCGCGATGGCGATGAAGGTCGGAAAGGAGAATGTCCGATTTGATAACTTGACCGCCCTGTCCGGTTCATACCTTGACCGTATGGGCCTGTTCGATTTCACGACTCAGCCGTCGCCGTATCGCATCAACAAGAAGGAAGAGGTGGGCCGGTTTATCCCTATTACCATTATCAGGAATTCCACCGAACAGTCGCGATTCATCACCGACATGATTCCGCTCCTACATCTGCCCGCGGGCGAGACGGATGCCATCAAATACACGGTCGGCGAATTGATACGGAACGTGTTGGAGCATTCGGGAAGCAAGGAGGGAGCCATCGTGGCGGCCCAGTACTACAAGAAATCCAATACCATCCGTATCGGTATCTGCGACAGCGGGATTGGAATCAAAAGAAGTCTGCAAAAATACTGGTCTACGCATGCTCAAACCGATCTCGACGCCATCAAATGGGCGCTGGTACCCGGCATCTCCGGAACCACTGCACGGGAAGGGGGAACGGAAGACAATGCCGGCGCGGGTCTGTTCTTCATCAAGTCCATTGCCTATGTCGCCCGCAACTACTTCATGATGTACAGCGGATCCGGAATATACAAGCTGCTCTTGCACGATAAGCGCATCGAAAATCCACGGCTACATTCGAACCCTGACGATGATCGTCATTCAGAGAGGAATGATGCGCCGTATTTCCAGGGAACGCTCGTGGCGATAGACCTCTCATTGGAGAGCAAATCGGAATTTACAAGCCTGCTCGCATTGATCCGCGAGGTGTATGGAAAAGCTATCCGAGAACGGAAGAAGAAGAAATATAGGGAACCGAAATTCATATGAAAAAGGAACGCATCAGGATACTCGGTTATGCAGGGGAGTTTGCTGAGAATAAGGATATCGCCAAATCATTACGAGTCGAGAGGATCCTTCCGGCATTGGCGCGGAATCAGACTGTAACGATAGATTTTTTCGGCGTAAGCGGAACGACCCAGTCATTTATTCATGCGCTCATCTCCGAACCGATCCGACGATACCGGGACGTGGCATTGGAGAATCTGGAGTATTCGCATTGCTCGGGTTCGGTTCGGGAAGTCATAAGGACCGTGTATGATTATATGCAGGAAAGCCTTGACGATACCAATCTATGACCATGAAACGGGAAATATACAGACTTGTCTCACGTAACCCGGAAAGCACGGTTGTCGCAGAATACAGCGCGCTTGCCGACCGTGTTCGCGACCGTTCGTATCAAAGCGAGGCAGAGCTCGAACGGGCGTTTATCGACCAACTCACCACATAAGCGTACGAGTACCTGCCTATCACCGCGGAAACCGATTTGGTAGAGAACCTGCGCCGGCAGTTGGAGAAGATTAATGACTATACCTTTACCGATAACGAATGGGAACGGTTTTTTACGGGTGAGATCGCGAATCAGAATCAAGGGATCGAAGAAAAGACGGCTACTATTCAGGAAGACTACATAAAGATCCTTGTACGAGATGACGGTGCAACTAAGAATATCTATCTTCTGCGCAAAGATAATATTCATGATAATGCGCTTCAGGTTATCAATCAGTATGCTAAAACATCGATTCTGTGCTTAGCTTAGTATCTATCTCAAATCTCATGTCGAGCTGTAAATCCGAAAATTTCGTTTGAGCGCCAACTAGAGGTTGGTCACCCTCTGGGTGAAAAACCATGGAAAAGGAGAGAAGGCTACTAACTAACCTGACGATTTTTGAATGATTTGTCCGCCCGCGACGATCGCTTGGCGAGACGGTCGGGGCAGCCGAAATTTTCGGATTTCAGCCGGTAAGCGGATTTTTTGCCTTATAGAGGCGTTGAGATTTGAGATAGATACTAAGAGCTTATTTGAGCCATATTCTATAATCGGAACGCGGAATAGATTATAGTTTTCTAGCAGTAAGCATTATAGACTAAAATAGGTTCAGGAAATGGAAAATAAGAAAATATTATTTGGTGATCTGGTCGTCAAGGAAGGGGAGCTTTTCTTCATAAATAGTGATATGATTTATGTATCCTTTGGAAGTGGTACTGTGGTTAATGATATAAGCGGTGTAAGATACGGATCCGATGGTGAAGTGGGGGTGGCAGTATTTGAATTTCTGAAATCGCGATGGAAAACGGACTTTGGAATAGTATGAACACGCGTATGAACCTGCGAAAATACCTGCCGGTGATCGGGATGTCGGCGGTCGCCAAGATGCTTCTGACAATAAGCGGGACGCTGTTCGGAGCGCTCGTGATCCTTTCGTATGGCGGTATCATCCCGCTCGGCATGTCGGACTTCGTGTTCCTCTTCCTCCTGACGACGCTTGCCGCGGCGTATCGGCCGGGTTGGGTGTTCCTGTTGCTCGTGTCCGTGTTGCCGATCGAGATCGTGAATCTTGCGCCGGCATCCTTCGGAAGCGGCATCCATCCGTACCAGTTCTTGATGGTCGCGATCTTTGTCGGGCTCGGTATCCGGATTTTGTCGCACCGATCGGTGCCATCGCGACCAAGGGTTCATGTCGGTGATTTTCTGTTGCTCCTCGTCCCGATCGGATCGGTCTTCGCCGCCTTCAATGCGCCCGCTCCGGGTGTGGCGCTCCGTTTTTCCATCATCCTGTTCTCGTTTTACGCGCTCTACGTGCTCTTCCGCCTCTATGTCCGCTCGTCGGAGGATGTCGGACGGATCCTTCCGTTCGCGATCGTTTCGGCGCTTCTGACGGTCGGCGTCTCCATCGTCCAAAACGGCCTCTTCTTGGGCGGAAACGGGTTTTTCGAAGTCATGCCGGGCCGACCGAACGGACTCTTCGCCGAGCCGGACTGGCTTGGGATGTACCTCGTGCCGACGTTCGCGATCTTTCTTTCGGCAGGATACTTCATTGCCTCGCGCTCGTCGTCGGTTCGTGAGTTCTTCCGGATGAAGCGCTCGGTCTTCCTGTCGGTCGGATCAATCATCTGTCTTGCCACACTCATCATCTCGGTGAGTCGGAGTGCCTGGCTCGGTGTGGGCGTTACCGCCTTCGTCGCGATCGGACTCGCGCTTCTTGCCGGCCGGCCACGGGTCGCCGGTATCCTTTCGATACTGATTGCCGGGAGCGCGATCCTCGCGTTCGATCTTGTCGCATTGGTTCCGCTCACGGACTTCGATCTCTTCGGCCGGGCGGAAAGCATCGGCTCGGGACGGCAGACCATCACGGTTTCCTGCGAACAACCGGTCACGCTGCCGGAACATGTCGCATCCGTCGACGAGCTGGCGCCACTCGGGTGCCGGCACATAAACCTCGAGGAAATCGGTGCGGAATATGCGGCCGGTCGTTTCGTTTCGGAAATCGACCGAGACGATCCGAACGTTTCCATCCGCAAACAGATCTATGACCGGTCACTCGCGCTCGGTCGGGAACATCCGGTGCTCGGCGTCGGATGGGGGACCGTGACGCGGACGCTCGGGGCGGATGCGCGCGGTGCCGGACTCAACGCGAGCGATCTCTTCCTCGAGGTCTGGCTCGGAAGCGGTCTCCTTGGTCTCCTTGGCCTCGTCGGTCTCCTCCTTCTGCTTGCGTTCCGGTCGGTATCGGACTTCTTCCGGCATCGTGGGACGTTCGCATTTTTCCTCCTGACCGCATTCGCCGGGCTCGTCACGTTCGATATGTTGAATTCCGGAATCCTCCTTGGATTTTTCTTCGCCCTTCTCGGTATCGCCGGGTCGTACCTGTTCCATGAATCCGATTTCGCAGAGACATTATGAAAACCATCGCCATCGATGTCCGTTTGATAGGAAGGAACCGCACGGGAGACGAGGCGGTCTTCCGGAATCTCGTCCGGTCGGTGCTCGAGCTGGACCGGACGGATCGTTTCCTGCTCCTGACGGATCGGAGTGACGAAGATTCGCTCGCGCGGCTTCGGACGGAACTCGGAAGGGACGGACGGCTTCCGGAAAACGCGGAGGTCGTGACCTTGGTGGCAGGGAACCGGTTTATGTGGAACCTTATCTCGGTACCGCTGTTCCTGCTTCGACGGACCGTGGACGTTTTTCATACGCAGTATATCCTGCCGTCGTTCATCCCGTCGCGGACCAGGGTCGTGACGCATATTCACGATGTCTCGTTCCGGGCGTTTCCGGAATATGTCGGGATACTCGACCGCCTGTTCCTTTCGATATTCATTCCGCGGACCATGAGGCGTTCCGACCTGCTTATCGCGCCGTCGCGTTTTACCAAAGACGAGATCATCTCGCGCTACGGAGTCGGGGAGGAGAAGGTTGCTATCGTGCCGAACGCGGTCGATCCGGCGTTCCTTGTCCCGCCGACTCAGGCGGACCTGGCCCGGACGAAGTCGCGTCACGCGCTGCCCGAGACGTTCATCCTCTCGGTCGGCACCATGCAGCCACGCAAGAACATCCCACTTCTTATCCGGGCATTCGCCACGCTTCGAAAGGACCATCCGGACCTCGGGCTTGTCCTCGTCGGTGGTCGGGATGGCAAGCACTACGATCGGTCGATCGACGACGCGATACGTGAGGAAGGCCTCGACGATGCGGTCGTTTTTCCGGGATACGTCCTGCAGGAGGATATGCCGGCGCTCTATACTCTCGCCTGCGTACTCTGCTTCCCATCCTTATACGAGGGTTTCGGCATACCGATTCTCGAGGCCTTCGCCGTAGGAACGCCGGTCGTTGCATCCGACATCCCACCGTTTCGAGAGGTCGGTGGCGAGTCCGTCCTTTCTTTCGTTCCGGGGAATATTGCCAAATGCGCGGAATCGTTGTACACTCTCCTTATTGACGAAAACGCGCGAATGCGGTGTGAACGGTCCGGAAAAGACCGGCTCGCCGGGTATGCTTGGGCGGAAAGCGCCCGGGATATGATTTCGTGTTATACGGCCTCGTCTCAGTCGACACATTAAGTAACGTATCCGAAAAAAGTTATGCGGAATCCCTTTCGAAAGAAGAGTGGCGCCCTGCCGACGGCCGGGTTGACGAAGAAACATCATCGCGTGCGGATCGCGATCATTTCGGTCGTCGCGATTCTCGCCGTCGCCGGTGGCATTTTCGTATGGAAGGCCGGTTCGATCATGGACAAGATTTCCATGGGGAAGGGGAATATTTTTTCCAATATCGTCAAATCCCTTCCGGGAACATCGTCCCAGCTGAAGGGCGAGGCGGACGGCCGTATCAATATCCTGCTTCTCGGCGAGCGCGGTGCCGGCATGGACGGTGGCGCTTTCCTCACCGATACGATCATGGTCCTTTCACTGCATCCCGGAAACGGGAAGGATGACCTTCCGAAAGCCTCGCTGGTCTCGATCCCGCGCGATTTGTACGTGACCGTCCCGGACACGTCCGACAAGCAGAAGATCAATGCCGTCAACGCGTACGGTGAGCAGAAGGGTGTCGGTCAGGGAATGGAAAACATGAAGCGGATCATCTCGGATGTCACCGGGCAGCCGATCCAGTACGCGATCACCATCGATTTCAAAGGTTTCAAGGAGCTGATAGATGCCGTCGGCGGTATCACGGTCCATCTCGATCAGCCGTTCACTGAAGGCGTACAGTTCCATCAGCCACAGGTCTGCGACCCGTATGTCTACACGATCCCGACCAAGCCGGCGCAGTACGAGAACAAGTACAAGACGAGCTCGATAACCGGTCTGAAAGTGCTGACGAAGTCGTACCTCCTTTGCTATAACAAGGACGAGGAGTGTGGCGGGACGTTCCAGCTCTCGGCCGGGGACAATGTGCTCGACGGTGCGAAGGCGCTCTGCTATGCCCGTTCCCGCGACGCGACGAGCGACTTCGACCGTGCCAAGCGTCAGCAGGAAGTGATCAAACTGATCAAGGCGAAGGCTCTCTCTATCGGCCTCCTCTCGGACTATTCGAAGATCAACGGCGTCATGAACAGTCTCGGCGACAATGTCCGGACGGACATGGAAGGTTGGGAGCTGAAGCGCCTATACGACTTGTACCAGAAGATCGGCGATACCGCGCTCACGCAGAAGGTGCTTGATACCACTCCGGAAGGACTCCTGTATCACCCGGAAAACAGCGCGCCCGAAGCCGGCTATATCCTGCTTCCCGTCGGCGAAAACTATGACAAGATCCGCGCGCTCTTCTCAAGTCTTCCCTAGTACGTCGTGGACATCCGGAACAGCCATTCCGGATGTCCTTTCCATTGACCGATAGCCGGCACGTCCATGAGACCGAAACTCTCCATCGCCATCAACAGCTATCGGAATCCGGAACTGCTCCGGCTGTGCCTCGAATCGGTGTTCCGTTATGCCGGCAATCCGGATGTCGAGGTGCTTGTCGTCGACAGCGCGACGGAAGAGCCGACCCGGCTCGTCATGCGGGATTTCCCACAGGTCCGATTCGTTCCGCATGGGAAGAACGTCGGTTTTCCGGTACTCTTAAACCGCTCCCTCGAAGAGGCGAAGGGCGAATTTTTGCTCCTCATCAATCACGATATCATCCTGACCGAAGGCACAGTGCCGGCACTGCTTGCGTTCATGGAGTCCGACCCGAAGATCGGCATGCTTGGACCGAGACAAATTAATTTCAACGGGAGCGAACAGGCTTCCTGTTTCCGGTTTTACCGTCCGTGGACTATCCTCTACCGCCGAACCATTCTTGGAAAACTGCCGCTCGGGAAGCGTCACCTCGATTGGTTCCTGATGCGGGATTACGACCACAAGGAACCTCGTGCAGTGGATTGGATCATGGGATCGGCGATGCTCGTTCGTCGCGCGGCGATCGACGAGGTCGGGCCGATGGACACACGCTTCTTCCTCTATATGGAGGATGTCGATTGGTGTCGCCGATTCTGGGAACACGGATGGAAAGTCGTACATGTTCCATCGGTGTCGGTGTATCATTACCACGGGAAGGGGAGTGCGCGCGGTGGATTTCTTGGTTCCCTTTTCCTAAACCGGCTCACATGGTACCATATATCGAGTGCGATGAAATATTTTCTGAAATATCTCGGTAAGCCGCTCCCAAAACACCCATCACGACCATGACAAACGAACCGACAAACGTGGAACCGGCGACAACACAGGTTCCGCTCCCAAACGAATCCCGACCGGAGACGGAAAATCTTGAGAAGAAAAACCGGCGCCTCGTGAAGAGGATTCTGGCGGTTTTTTTCCTGTGTGCGGCCCTGTTTGGTACCTATGAATTCGGCCTGGAACAAGGCAAGACCGCATCTGGTCAGGCAGGGGTCTCGTCCGTGCTCTCACCGGGTTCGGTGGTGTTTTCCAATACGGAGTCACAGGACAAGACGCTTGATTTCTCTCTCTTCTGGAAGGTCTGGAATATTCTCAAGGACAAGTACGTCGACCGTGGCAAGCTCGATGCGACCAAGCTCTTCTACGGTTCTATCAAGGGCATGCTCGCCGCCACCGGCGATCCGTATACGACATTCTTCGATCCGGAGGAGCAGAAATCGTTCAATGAGGATATGTCCGGAAAGTTCGAGGGTATCGGGGCCGAGATGGGTATCCGCGACGATGTCCTGACGATCATCGCTCCGCTCGACGGCACCCCGGCCGAACAGTCCGGTCTCCGGCCGAACGACAAGATCCTGAAGATCGACGGAGCGAAGACGACCGGCCTCTCTTTGGAAGAGGCGGTCGGGAAGATCCGCGGACCGAAGGGGACTACTGTCGTGTTGAATATCTTCCGGAGTGGCGAGGATACGGCGCGCGACGTGACGGTCGTCCGTGATGTCATCAATGTGAAGAGTGTGAAGCTCGATTTCCGTGACGATGGCATCGCCGTTTTGCGGGTCAGCCGCTTCGGTGACTCGACCCAACAGGAATTCGCGGACGCCGTTTCCACCATCAAGAAACGCAGTCCCGCCCCGACCGGGCTCATCGTCGACCTCCGGAGTAATCCGGGCGGACTGCTCGACGCGGCGGTCGCGATGGCCAGCCTTATGATACCCGCCGATCAGACGGTCGTGTGGGAAGAGAACGCGCAGGGGGAGCGAAAGCCGGAAAAGACGCTTGGTGGGGACGTACTCTCCGGTATACCGACGGCCGTACTTATCGACGAAGGGAGCGCGAGCGCGTCGGAAATCCTTGCCGGGGCATTGCGCGAGGACCGGAAGAATGTCACGCTCGTCGGAAAGAAATCGTATGGCAAGGGATCCGTGCAGGAACTCATTCCGGTCGGCAAGGACATGTCGGTCAAGGTGACCATCGCCCGCTGGCTTACGCCGAACGGGAACCAGATCAACGAGAAGGGCATCTCTCCGGATATTGATGTGAATATCTCTGTCGACGACATCAAAGCCGGCCGCGACCCACAGAAAGACAAGGCAGTCGAAATCTTGCGGAAGGGAAAGTAATAAAGAAAGTTGATGGGACTGGCAAGACATATGCCGAACTAACGGATGATGAACAGGAAAAGATAGCGATGAGAAAATTCGCCTTACAAGAGCTGAAGAACCTGCTCAACAAGAAGAATCTGGTTACTTGAAGTTGTACCGAATTGGCACTCCTTGACCAGGAGTGCTTATTTTTCTATACTGGAGAGTGAAAGAATCAGTAATCGAAGAACCCTATGTCGAAAACGAACGTGAGACCGCTCGGGGAGAATATTCTTGTGGCGCCTGAAAAGCCCGAAAAAAAGACCTCGGCAGGGATATATCTTCCAGAGAACGCTTCGGAAGAACGGCCACAGCAAGGCAAGGTAATCGCGGTAGGAGACAGCGAAAAAATCAAGGTAAAGAAAGGCCAGACCGTCATCTATAATCGCTACGGCGGTGCCGAGGTGAAAATCGACGGTGAGGAATTCCTTATCGTCGCCTTCAAGGATCTTTTAGCGGTCGTGGAGAAATAGGGCTTACGACGAGCGATACCCGGAATCGACTGAAACATCATTGGTCTCTGGTGTTTTCCTCTTGCAGGACGGATGAATCCGGTACAACAACTATTTCCCGATGATATCCGCACAGCTTCCATTAAGCGCCTTGACCGAGAATGAACCGAGATCGAAGAGTCGCGCGGCACCACGGAACGCATCGTCGCCGTTCCCGGCACAGAGCGCGATATTGGTCGCAACCGGGAGTTCCGTCCGGCGGGTTTCGAGCTCGGTATACGGGATGGCAAGCGCTCCGGGAACCGGTGACTTTGCCGATTCGGTGGATGGACGAATGTCGAGAATCTTATAGACGATATCTTTCGTCGCGAACAGCTTTTTCCAGTCGTCGGTCGTGATCAGGGTGACCTTGGAGCGATCGATCGGGGAAGCCGGATTCGGTTCCGCGATGATGGATCCGCCCGCCTCCTGCCAACCGGAAAGTCCTCCTTTTACGAACAGAAACTTCTTTCCAGCCTTGGTAAGCACATCGGAAACAGCTTGATCGGTGTCGGCGGTTCCCGAAGCGATGACGATGACCGTCCCGTCTTCAGGGAGGACTATGCCGGCAAGGCTGTCCGGAGTATCGAACCGTTCGGATCCGACGGCATGCACGGCGTCGAAGTCCGCAGCCGGCCGAAAATCGACGATCCGGACGGTTGACGGATCGACGATGAGCAGTCTTCGGAGATCGTCGGTCGCGATCATTGGGAGGGGCTTTTGTGTCGAGGAATCCGCGACCGGGACGGGCGTTTCCGTGGCGGTATCTTTCGCTCCTTTCAGAAGGAAGAAGGCGGAGACCGCGATCACCAGACCGAAGCCGACCGCGACCGCGACGGTGTCCTGTCTTGAAAACATGTTTCGTTCCATAGCGCGACGTTTTATTTTTTTATGTCGGATCAACCCAATATGGCACCGATGAAATCCGGTCGGCCATTGAGGAAGTCCCGTATCGACATGACACCCTTCCCTTCGGGCTGTATCTCTTCGACGAAGATGAGTCCTTCGCCGGTTTGGATGGCGATCTTTTCGCCGACCTCGAACACTTCTCCATATCCGTGTTTCACGGAAGGCTCTGTCCTTTGTGCCGAGATACGAACCAGCTTCAAACGGAGCAGGCCGTCCTCGCGTTTCCAAAACGTGAAGATGCCTGGCCACGGATGAAGACCCCGATACCGGTTCCATAATGTCTCGGCGGTCTCGTTCCAAAAGAGTCGTCCATCCTCACGCTCAATCAGTTCGCACAGGGTTGCCTTCGACCCATCTTGCTCCTTCGGCTCGATACGTTTCTCGATCCATTGCGGAATGACACCTTTCAATAATCGTATGCCGTCGGCTGTCATACGGGAAAGCAACGACTCCCGGGTATCATCGGGACCGATAGGAAACGCCTCCTGTACGAAGACCGGGCCGGTATCCATACCGGCATCCATAAGCATGATAGAGACACCCGTCTCGGTATCGCCGGACAGAAAGACATTCTGGACGGGTGAGGCGCCACGCCAGCGCGGGAGGAGTGACGCATGGACGTTCAGGCACCCGAAGCCCGGAATCGCGAGCACGTCTGGCGGGAGGATACGGCCATACGCCGCGACGATGATCAGGTCGGGCCGGTACGCCTTCAGTGTTTTGATCGTTTCGTGGTCGAAACGGGACGGCTGTTCGACAGGAATCTCGTGTTCGAGGGCGAATCGTTTGACGGGGGATGTCGCTATGGACTGCTTCCGGCCGACCGGCTTGTCGGGTCGGGTATAGACCGCTACGACGTGATAGCCGGCGTCGGTCAGTCCGGCGAGTATGTCTTTCGAGAAATCCGGCGTGCCCATGAACACGACTCTGACCTGAGGCGCTTCTCCGACCGGTGTGGCCGGCTCCTTCGACACGACCGGAACTGTCGGCATGGTCGTATCTGTCGTATCCGCTTCCGAAACCTTTTTATAGGCGATGTCGAAAACCATAACGGTGCGGTTATTTTTTATTTATGGGAACGGTCGACGATAAGGATCCCATCAAGGTGATCATACTCATGCTGCAAGACGACGGCAAGAAATCCTTCCGCGTCCACTCGGCATTTTTTTCCTTCCGTATCCTCATATTCCATCGTTATCCCGCGCGGCCGTTCGATCATATAAAATTCTCCCGGAACACTGAGGCAACCCTCCTCGGAAACGGCAGTTTCTTCGGAATGAGAAACGATGCGTGGATTGAAGAAGACCGAAATCCGGCCTTCCGTCTCGATGATGAAGAGTTGTATGGAACGACCGACCTGTGGTGCCGCAAGCCCGACTCCATCGGCCGTACGCATCGTTTCGATCATCTCGGAAACGAGCGCGCGCATATCGGGTGCGGTCGGGTCGGCGACTTTCGTCGTCTGTCGGCGAAGGACATCGTGTCCGGGGCCTGTAAGGGTGATCACGTCGATCATATGCGGGAAAATCGGAAAAAAAAGGGATATATCAGAGGAGGGAAAGTGGATCCGGATCGAATGTCCAGGCTTTCGGTAGGGAAAGAAGTATTTTTTCAAGCGCCTCCGGGAATGGTTTGTCTCGTGGTCCCGTTACGAGAATGATCCGCTCATATCGACCACGGACTTTTGAGATGAGTGGCTTCATCGCGGGAGAAACGCGTATCGTCTTCGAAATGCCGATAGCCTCGGTCAATCGCGTATGCGCTTCCGAAGCGAGTGTCTCGGCCTCTTTCTCGGTCCGGTCACGGAATGCGATACGGAACACCCGGGAGTACGGAGGATATCGTAGGGCCTCCCGATCTCGGGCTGCCTTTTCCAAGAGCGAGGCGACGGAGCGGTCCGCGATATGCGTGAGTGCCTCCCGTTCGGGACGGAACGCCTGTATCAGAACGCGACCCGACGGACCCGCCATGAAGGTCGCTCTCGCAACCATCCGGAGGAACCGTTCGTCGGCCTGAAAGTCCGGGAACGAAAGGAAATTATCCGCATCCATGATAGCAATTATCGCCGTATCCGGCAAATTTCCGATATTGAGAACGGACGGGGTTCCGACGAGGATGCCGGCCGACAGTACGGACTGATACGGCTTTATTTTGTCCGCCTTCCGGAACATGGTCTCGTCGATCCGAACGAGTGAGCCGCTACCGAATGCTCGTGCCGCCTCGCGTTCGATTTTCTCGGTTCCGGATCCGATATTTTTGAATTCGAGCGAACCGCATTTCGCACAACGTGGAAACGATTTCGTCTTGTATGGACAGGCTGGGCAACGGAAATTCCCTTCCCGTGTCGAACGAAGGGCTCGGTCACAGTCCGGGCAGCGGGGGACTTCCTTACACGAGACACAGACGGAAAAGGAATCCAGTCCGCCACGGTTCGCGATCAGGAGGACTTTCTTTCCGGAGCGTCGCGCTTCCGCGATTATGCTTCGTAAGTCCTCGGAAAAGAGAGAATAGTTTTTCTTCCATCGTTCCTTACGCATGTCTATCATGGAAACCGGCGCAAGAGGCATCGGTGCCCCATCACCGATGTGAAGCACTCGTACCTCGCCCAGGCGCTCGCGCAGGGCCGTATCGAGCCCCTGGACCGATCCGGCAAGAAGTAGCGTGGCTCCGCCATGTAGCTCGGAAAGTGTCATAGCGACCCGGCGGGCGTCGTAGCGCGGACTCATGTCCCATTGTTTGTAGCCAACCGTCTCGGCTTCCTCGAGCATCGCCACGAGGCCGAGGTGCCCAAACGGGGCGAAGAGCGCCTGTCGCGTCCCGAGGATGACGTCCGCGGTGCCGGAACGGATGCGTTCCCATGCGGAAAAGTACGCTCCTTCGGCGAGTGCGCTGTGGAGTGTGGCGACCCGTTCGATGCCGAACCGCTCAAGCAGGAATTGTTCCGCGAACGGAATGGAAATGATTTCCGGCACGAGAATCAGGACTTGCGCCTTTTTTCCGAGCGATTTTTTCGCGCCGACGACGATACGGAGCGACATCTCGATATCCGCCTCCAGAAAGAACGGCTTCGTGTCCGACGGGTCTATCATGGTCGCGACAGCCTCGCGCTCGTCTTCCGTCAGGCGCCACACCTTCGACTTTTCCGGCATTGCCGATTCTTTCTTCTCGCGCTCCTTGACGATTGCCGGCAGGAAGTGTCGCAGGGTCTTGCCAAGCGGCGTCAGACATTCCTTGGAAACGGATTCGGCAAGGGTCATTTGTCCGTCCGTCAGGAATGATTCACGGATGATCGACTTTATATATTTGAAACGTCCGCTCGACCGCTCGGCTCGTGCAACCTCTGAACAATTTAGGACCACACCCTTTATTGTTCGCGGTCCGAAAGGGATCCAGACGAGCGACCCGCGCGGGATGGATGCTTCCGAAAGGTACGAAAATGCCTGTCGGTTCCCCAAAGGAATCGGCACGACCGGCGCCACATCACAGAAATAGATCGTATCCCGTTTCATGGCCCCAGTATAGCCTTTCGTAATGAGAAACGCGATATTGACACGACCGTCGTTCATGGTCGGCAGAAGATCGAACATAAAAACACTCGGAAATTTCCCCTTTACAAGCCCTTCTTTTGGTGGGAAAATAGAAATAGAAATCAACTTATCAAGTGAGACGTATGTTTCTCAATACACAGGATGATGAAAAAATTCAGTATTATTTGAAAATGCTGAAAACAGTAGGTGCCCTTTCTCGTCTTTTCTCCGAAAGCAATGAGCCATATATTCAATATCGGATAGCGGAAAATCTTTTCTGTAAATCCTTTAATGCTGAAAATCTTTCACGAACGGACTGCTCTGCCGATGCTTCAAAAGCTGGTTTAGGTATAGGCATAAAGACGTTTCTTGAGAAAAATGGTTCGACGCTACAGAAAATAGCGGAATTTAATAGTGAACACTCGTTATTCAGGGATCTTAGCGGTGAAGAAAAGTTGCGAAAGGTCGCGGAATTGAGAAATGAACGGTTGGAGACGACAAAACGGATATTTGGATTGGATGAAATGATTTATCATTGCGTAACGCGAAAAGAGAAGGGGATACTCGTGTATGAAACCCCGATGCATGCGGTACAGTTGGATGCGATGCGAGATATACGGCAATCCTCAAAAAACGTCATTTCTTTTGAAGATGGATTGAATGAATACGCTTTCAACGTGACGAAGAGTACGCTCTATAAGCGATTTTCCACCGCATCCATTCTATATGATTTCCCCGTTGAAATTTTAGAGAATCCTTTCGACGTCTTAGCTGAATTGTTCGGAAAAACAAAAGACGGATTGGTTCAATCGGAGTCAAGGCTTCGTGAGTATGTCTATTTACCGTTGTATTCAATGAAAGGAGGAGAGAAGCTGGTGCCGGAGAAAAGCGGTCTGAATCAATGGAATGCCGGTGGTCGTGCCCGAGTATCAGACGAAGTCTATATTAGGATTCCCTCGTGGATTCACGACAAGTTTCCTGGATTTTTTCCACCACGGGATATACCCTTCATATTATTGCTTCCGAACGGTTCAGAAATGAGTGCAAAAGTATGCCAAGACGGTTCGAAGGCGCTTATGAGCAATCCGAATTCCGCTCTTGGGAATTGGTTGCTACGGGATGTTCTCAACCTCAAAGAACGGGAATTGCTCACATATGACAAACTTCGCCGAATCGGCCTTGACTCGGTCGTATTATACAAGAACGAAGAGGGAAAATACGATATTGATTTTACAAAGATCGGATCATTTGAAAGATTTACTGGCGAAAATCAGACTTCTAAAGAGGAACCCGAAGATTAATCACTATCAAGTGTTTTTTACGGCTTTCATCATCTGTTTCGCGATTGCCTCAATGACGGTTGCCGTGACAGAATTTCCAAATTGCTTATAAAGAGCCGAATCTGCTATCTTCGGGAGCTTATAGTTTAGTGGGAATCCTTGAAGTCTGGCACATTCAAGGGGCGTGATTTTTCTGATTCCTTTTTTATCCTTAACGATAGGGACATTGTGGCCACCCATTCCCATATTGGCGGTCAGTGTGGGGCAAACACCTTTTTTGTTTTCTCGGACATACTGTCTTCGCCATTGATACACCCGGCCCTCTTCTTTTACAAAACCCTTCAATTTTTCAAAAAGTGGTTTTCCGTTATAGTAATATTTTTCAGGCACGTTCTTTTCGAGCAAATCGGTTATTTTAACGGATAGTTTTTTTGGCTCAGGAAAAGAGAATTTATCACAATAATCCTTATCTTTAAATCCGACGATGTAAATCCGCTCTCTGTTTTGCGGAACGTTTCCGTATTCCATACTGTTTAACACCTTGACCTTGATGTGATAGCCAAGATCCAGCAAAGTCCGTTCGATAATCTTAAATGTTTTCCCGTCGTCGTGACTTTTGAGATTTTTCACGTTTTCAAGAAGAAAGCCGGTCGGTTTTCTGGCGTCGATTATCCTAGCCACATCAAAAAATAAATTTCCGCGACCTTTTTCGTCTTGAAAGCCTTTTCGGTATCCCGCGATTGAAAATGCCTGACAAGGAAATCCTCCGAGGAGAAAGTCGAATTCTGGGAGATCAGCGATCCCTATTTTCCGAATATCTTCAACGATAAGTTTTGATCTCTTGAAGTTCAAATCGTACGTTTCTTTGCAATGCGGTTCGAAATCATTGGCGAATACCGTTTCAAATCCGGCTTTTTCAAATCCGATCCGAATGCCACCGATTCCAGCGAATAGATCAAGGGTCCGAAATTTGCACGATTTCTTTTTTGAAGGCGTATCAATATTTTTTTGTTGGGAAATGTTTCTGATTATTTGTACGACAACTCCTCGGATTTCCACTTCTTTTCTATAAAAAGGCAATAGCATCTGATTTCGTGGCTCTAGTCGAAATCTTGATTTTTCCCTATAGATTTTCTTTAATGTCGCCTCGTTGTCATCTATTATTGCGACAACCGTTTGGCCATTTTCTGCAACAGACTGTCGCTTGATAACGACAATGTCACCATCAAAAATGCCTTCATCAATCATACTGTTTCCTGAAACATGGAGAGCATAGTAGTCCTTTGGATTTTTTAACCCCTCCCTTGGAACCTGGATGAGTTCCCACTCGGTTTCGATCGCTTCTATCGGTTGTCCAGCGGTTATCTTTCCGATTATCGGTATGCCAACGGTAAATCCTGGAACCTTCTTTGGTATTATTCCTCTTGCCAACCCGGTATTTTTTTCTAGAAGGCCTTTTCCTTTCAGCATTGCTATATGCTGATGAATTGTTGAATTTGATCGGAGCCTTAATTCCTTTCTGATCTCGTCGATAGTTGGGGATATGCCATTCGCCGTGATGTATTCCTGAATGAAGTCAAGTATCTGCTTTTGTCTCTTGGTGACGTTTTTCATATTATTGACTCATGTAATTTTGCTGCAATCTTATTATATACGAAAATATACCGAAAGACAAAGCGAATGGAAAAGAGTATACCTGATACAATATAAGAAGAGGATCAATATACAAACACTCGAAGGAATCTATTTATAAGCCGTTTTTTGGCTTGTTTTGTCCGAATGCTGGTATTTTTCCGACTGAAGTGGGAAAATGAGAATATTGTAAATAAAGAAATATGACCGACGTACCAACTGTACTCATTATCCTGTTCATACTTATCAATCTTGGGGCGTTTTTGGCGATGCTCGTCGACAAGAACAAGTCGCGTACAAACGGAGCGGAACGGATATCGGAAGGGATGCTCTTTTTTTTGGCGACCGCGTTCGGGAGTGTCGGTGTCTATGTGGGGATGTTCGTCTTCCGGCACAAGACGCGGAAGTGGTATTTCATCGTCGGCATACCTCTTTTGATGTTGCAAAACCTCACATTTCTGTATCTTGCATATATGCTCATGATACAGGGAGTATGAATATGCCTCGAATAGCGATCCCGGTTATCGCGTCGGCAGTACTCCTGATCGTCATCGCGGTCATGATTTCCTATTTCGTGCCACAAGCGAAAGAATCCGCTCCCGTCCCTTCGACGATTACGGGAACGTATACGACGCCGATCCGGATCCTCTTCGGCGGGGACATGATGTTCGACCGGTGGATACGGGAGAAGGCGATGAAACGGGGGAACGGTTTCGTCTTCGACGGCGTGCGCGACGAGCTCAAATCGCATGACCTGACGGTCGCGAATCTTGAGGGGCCGATCACCGACCAACCGTCGGTCAGCATGACCTCGGTGATCGGTTCGCACGACAACTACGTCTTCAGTTTCGACCCAAGCTGGGCAAAGACGCTCGCCCTGGAGGGGATCGGCCCGGTGAATCTCGGGAACAACCATATCCTGAATCAGGAAGAGGATGGGGTCACACAGACCAGGAACTATCTTAATGAGGCTAAGGTCGCATATTTTGGTGATCCGACGAGTGAAGATCGTATCTTGATTCAAGATGTTCGCGGAACCAAAATTGCCTTCGTGAGTTACGACGAGTTTGCTTCGGATGGAAAACGTCATACCTTCGACGATATAGCAAAAGCGAAAGCTTCGTCTGATATTGTGATCCTCTATGCGCACTGGGGCTCGGAATACCTTCCGGTCCGCGACGATGTCCGAGCACTTGCACACGCATTCATCGATGCCGGATGCGATGCGATTATCGGCTCACATCCGCATATCGCGCAGGAGAAAGAGACTTATGCCGGGAAGACCGTCTACTATTCCCTCGGGAATTTCATTTTCGACCAGTACCAGCGTGACGACACGAGACGTGGCCTCCTCGTTTCCATGACCGTCGACCCGGTATCGAAAGCGATCTCCTTCCGCGATGTCCCGATCGAGCTCCGTACGGACGGAAGCACGACGCTTTCAGCACAATAGAGTATGAACGGTATTTCGTCCGGAATAATCATTGCCTCGATCATCCTGCTCGCCATGCGGCGATACCTCGCTTCATCGCGTGTGACATAAGTGATTCTGATTCGGATTGTCAGACCCATCTTTTGAGAAACCTCAGCTTTTCATCGTCTTGTAGACGATATCCCTCGTTCCATAGGAGATTATTCTTGCTCATTTTGTCCTTTTCCTGCTACCCTTTCTTTCATACGTACCAGTGACCTTATGGATGAACGGAAACTCTATCTCGGCATCCCGATATCGGGACAGGTAAAGACCCGGCTTACGCAGACCGTCGCGAGATGGGGTGATTTGCCGGTATATTGGGAGCGGCCGGAAAATCTGTTCGTGCCGGTCTTGTTCCTCGGATTCGTGACGGATGAAAACGCCGTGTGGATGGCGGAGGCCGCAAGCGAAGTCTGTTCCAAGATCGAACCGTTCGACATCACCTTCTTGTCCATCACGACGGCTCCCGAAGATGGTCCGGCGAAGTCGCTCCGTCTTGTCGGCGAGGAGAGCGAACCGCTTCTGACGCTTCGGAACGCACTCGAGCGCGAGCTTTCCGGAAAGACGGTGGATGGGAAGCGCTTCCGCCCGTATGTGACACTTGCCAAAGTCAAACGGCAGGAATTTTCCGCGCTTAAACAAGAGAAGCACGCAATATTTCCACAGCCCGTCTCCGTTTCGGAACCAGTCTCATCCATTATTCTGTACGAGAGCATCGGCGCCGGGGCGAAGCGACAGTACCTGACGATGGACGAATTCCCGCTCGGCTGATGTCGGAGGACAGATAACAATGAAAACAGTCAGCATAGAGTCGGAAACGAATACGGATACAGAAAGAGATACGAGGTCATTATTCCGATAGATGCCCCACAAGAGACTATGAGCGAAAGATCTCGGAACGAAGTATTAGGAATTCCGATTGATAGCCGCTCTCAAGTCGAGCTGGAACGGGTTATCATCGAGTGTCTTGGCGGTGAGTCTTTTGTTCGTATCGCGACGATCAATCCGGAGTTCCTCGTGTGCGCGTATCGCGATACGGCGTTCGCGGACGTATTGCGTTCGGCCGATATACGCGTTGCGGACGGATCGGGAATCGTTTTGGCGGGGCTTCTCTCGGGCTTTGGCGTTTCGAGATATCCGGGCGCGGATTTGATGCGCTTCATTTTGTCGGAAGGCGAACGCACCGGTGCCTCGGTGTTTCTTGCAACCAGGAAAGATGGCCTTTCCTGGTATATGGATGTTCGTGAAGCCGTAATGGCGACGTATCCAACTATCGTTCTCGATGGCGCGGATATCGATCCGGAATCCGATACGGTTCCGGAAGGAGTCCGGGATGCCTCGATCGTACTCTGCAATTTTGGGGCGCCGGAACAGGAGCTCTTTGTCGAGTCGCTCCGTGCGCGACCCGGAAATATCCGGCTCGTCATGGGTGTGGGCGGGTCATTCGATTTCCTGACCGGTAAGAGGAAACGGGCACCCAGGTGGATGCGCTCGCTCGGGCTTGAATGGCTGTTCCGGCTCGTGATACAGCCTTCCCGTGTCGGTCGGATATGGACTTCGACCGTTGTTTTCCCTTTTTTATGCCTTTCTGATAGGATGAAGGACAGGAAACAGTTAACAGATAACAAGGAGCATGAACACATGCCCGAATAAAGTTTTTAGTTAATCGTATACTGTTATCTGTTCACTGTAATCTGTCTGTCGTTCCCTGTTAATCGCTCTCTGTTATCTTGTTTTATGATAAGCCCCATCCGAGTCCGATTCGCCCCGTCGCCGACCGGCTCACTGCATGTCGGCGGTCTCCGCACGGCGCTCTATAACTACCTCTTCGCGAAAAGAAACGCGGGCACGTTCATCCTTCGAATCGAGGACACGGACCGGGACCGTTTCGTTTCGGGCGCGCTTGAGGGACTGGTGCGGAGTCTCGAGGGTATGTCGGTCGTTCCGGACGAGGGCGTCTTTCTCCTGGACGATCCGCACGCATCGGCGCGTGAGGCATCCCGTCACTCGGAAACCTATCCGGGCGTGTCCGAGGTCGGGTCACACGGTCCGTATATCCAGTCCGAGCGCCTGCCGATCTACGCCGAGTACGCTGAACAGCTCGTCGAATCAAAACATGCATACCGCTGTTTCTGTTCCCGTGAACGGCTCGACATATTGCGTGAGAAGCAGACGGTAGATCACGAGGCGCCGAAGTACGACAAGCTCTGCCTCTCCCTGTCCGACGAGGAAGTCGCACGGCGTATGACTGCCGGCGAACCGTCCGTCATACGGCTCAATGTGCCGGAGGACCGTGGTGACATCGTATTCCATGATCTCGTACGTGGCGACGTGCGTATCAATGCGAAAAATGTCGATGATCAGATTCTCGTGAAGACCGACGGGTACCCGACCTATCACCTCGCAAGCGTCGTGGACGATAGGCTTATGGAAGTGACACACGTCATCCGTGGTGAGGAGTGGCTCCCGAGCACACCGAAGCACGTTCTTTTGTACGAGGCGTTCGGGTGGGATATACCGATCTTCGCTCACCTCCCACTCCTCCTCAATCCCGACAAGAGCAAGCTTTCCAAGCGCCAGGGCGATGTCGCCGTCGAGGACTATCTCGCGAAGGGGTATCTGCCCGAGGCACTCATCAACTTCGTCGCGTTGCTCGGGTGGAATCCTGGGCAGGGGAGCACAAAGGAGATCTTCACGCTGTCCGAGTTGTCCGATGCATTCGATTTTTCGCAAGTCAATAAGTCCGGTGCCGTGTTTGACATACGCAAGCTTGACTGGCTGAACGCGCAGTATATCAAGGTGTTATCCGTCGATGAACTGACCAAGCAGGTCAAGCCGTTCCTTCTTGGCAAGGATTTCTGTATCGGCGCAGCGGACGAGCGAAAGACGGACGAATATATACGGCGCGTCGTCGCTGTCGGCCAGGAGCGACTCACGACACTTGCCGGCATCGGAGACGAGCATCCGTTCCTCTTCGTCGATCCCGTCATCGATCCGGCGCTACTTCCATGGAAGGGGAATACTTCCGAAGCGACCCGCGAGGTCCTCGGGAAAGCGAGGGTGTTGCTCGAAGGAGTATCCGACGCGGACTGGACTCGTGAACGGCTTGGTGAAATCCTTCTCGAGGCAGCCGGTGAGAAACGTGGCGATTTCCTCTGGCCACTCCGCGTCGCACTTTCCGGCGCCAAACAGTCGCCACCACCCCAAGACATTGCCTGGGTCATCGGCAAGGACGCGACCCGAAGCAGGATAGAGTCGGCACTTGGCGCCATAGGATAAGACAGACAAGCGCTCGAGTCTGAATCAAAAAAAGAATGACACGAAGCATGAAGAGAAAAACACTTCCTTTCCTGAAAGACCTGGTCGATTTCTGGTCAATCCCGCATTTTTTGTTCGGTGCGGTGACGGCTCTGGTCGCGATCGTCTTTTCAATCACCGCCGGGACCGCCTTTCTTTCGACTCTCGCACTCGCCCTCTTATGGGAACTGTTCGAATACCGTCAAGGGATCGTCGAAAGCGTCCGGAACCGGATATCCGATGTCCTCTTCCCGCTTGTCGCGTTTCCCGCGACATACCTATTTGCCCGAAACGTCGCCATTGAGCAGGATCGGCGCGTCTCGCTTCTCGTCATCATGATCATCCTGTTCCTGTATACCAATTTCATGGCTTGGAAGGCCCGACTTTCCCGTGATCGGGATTTCATGAACTGATACTGATACCACATCAACGTAAACACCGTTTGGTTAAAAAAGCTAGGCCTCCGATCGGAGGCCTAGCTTTTCAAGTTGAAGGCTACGATCGACCGTCTGCTTACCTCCGCTCCGGATTCATGCTATAATTCCGGGGTGAAAACCTCAAAACGAAAATCAAGGCATCTTTTCAGTCTCGGCATTATCGGGTGCATCATCACCACCGGATCTGTTTTTGTTTCGCGTGCGCACGGTGACAGTATCGTCAACCTTAGTGCCGACCAACAACAGGCTATCGATGACCGGCAGAATCAACTCGACGAAATCAAGGCCAAGATCAAAGCCTATCAGAAAATCGTCGATCTGAAAAAGGTCCAGGGGGCGACGCTCTCCGACCAGCTCGACGTGCTTACTGCTCAGGCGGCAAAGCTCGAGATCGAGATTCGCCAAACGGAACAGCAAGTAGCAGACCTTTCGCAGGGGCTCCAGGATGTCCAAACGAACATCACGGAGAAGGAGCGCATCATAATACAGGAGCGTCAGATTCTTTCCGAACTTATACGAACTTCCTCTTCTCTCGTAGACGACGGCTCTGCGATCCTCCTTGCCTCGACAGGGAATGATCTCGACTTTCTCATGAATCGCGACGACTGGATGAGTGAGACCAATGCGCGGATTACCGGCATCTTGCAGGATATGGCGACAACGAAAAAGGCCCTGGAAGGGGAGCAACAGGTGCTCGTGCAAAAGAAAGGCGAAGTCGATACGTTAAAGGCGCAACTCGGACAGAAGAACGATGAGCTGAAAACGGCACAAACGAACAAAGCGGCGCTTCTCGTGAAAACGCAGAACGAGCAGACACGGTACTCGTCACTCGTGGATTCATTGCAACAGCAGCGGGCACAGATCGCGGACGAAATCGGCGCCTTGGAAGCCGGTCTGATGGACGGTACCTTTCCGTCGGCGGACAAGGGCTACCTCGCCTATCCGGTATCAGACCACATCATCACTCAGGGATACGGGCTGACCAGCTTCGCGAAAACCAAGATAAACGGCCACTATCCGTATGGGACGGACAGCGATGGGAAGCCGCTCGGACACAATGGGTTCGACTTCGGAAACAAAGTCGGGACGCCGATCTTTGCCGCCGCCGCCGGCAAGGTGGTCGGTGTCGGAAACTGTGGGAATTACGCCTACGGAAAATGGATCGCGATCGACCATGGGGATGTTACGACTCTCTATGGACACCTCTCGTCCCAGACCGTGAAGAAAGGGCAGACTATTAAGCGAGGCGATAAGATCGGTCTTATGGGAAATACCGGATTTTCGACTGCCTCGCATCTTCATTTTTCCGTCTTCTCCACCGATTCGTTCCAGGTTGTCAACTCCTCGAGCGTAAAAGGCGTCTCCATCCCGATTGGAAAGAGCGATAATCCTCTGAACTGGCTGTAACGGCCGTCTCCGGGCACGCGTCAAAATCCCATAATCATTCGGAATAATCATATATGAGGAATACGGTCATTCTCGACAAGGAATTCTTCCAGGGGAGCCCGTCGAAAAAATGTTCGACCAGTCCCGCGATGGTCGAGCTCATGAAGAATCCGAAAATCGCCTCCGTCCTGCTCGACAAGCCGAGACAGGAAGCGTTTTTCGAGAGCATCCGATCGCATGTCGGCGAACGTGGGAAACTCGATTCAGACACGCTTCGCGCCGTCCTCGGCGAACTCTATGCCGAGAAGAATTCCCGGCTTTCGAAGGGGAGTGTCGAACGCATCGCCGATGCGTTATTGACGGAAAACCGCGATCCGAAATACTTCACCTATCCGGAAACGCCCGAAGAAAAAGAGAAGGAGCCGGAGCTCGTGAAAGAGCCGAAGCCCGTCCATGAGATGGAAGCCGCGGATGTCGAGACTATCGAAACAGAAGAGGCGGGTGCTTCGGCCGCCAAGCCGAGGACTATTATGGACAGGCTGTTCGGATAACCATACCGTATATACCTTATGAGCGTATACGTTCTCGGGAAAAGACCGAATCGGGACGGGACGATCCTTCAGTGGAAGGATGTAAAAAATCTTGGAAAAAACGGGAAAGAATACCGTGTCGCGGACGCGTTCCTGAAAAAGACTCCCGAATTGGCAGCCACTCTCAAATATTCCGAACGGATGAAGCTCGGAAAAGAACTCTATGAGGCGGGTGGTGGCAAGCTTCATTCAAGAACAGGGGATTTCTTCGGGCTGACCGAGAAGGATGCTACCGGTATTATCAAGAAAATGGAGGAGAGAGGGGAGTTGACTCGGTCGGAAGCCATCAGGACCGAGAAATCGATGCTCAAGACATCGAAATCAACCGCGTCATTCAAGCGTCAGCAGATGCGGGAGATTTACAAGGCACATCGGACTGGGAAATATGTGACGGGATCGAATAGCGCGAAAGATCGACAAGTATCATCTCAAGCCTCTGCTCCGATGAAAGGCCTGGTTCCGTTCTCGGCGTCCCCTTCCGTTCAGAATCGGCAGGTGGCCGAACAGTCCTTCGGAAAGTCCTACGTATCGCATCATCCGAATCAGTCACCACAACGGCAGTCCGGCCCCAAGCCGATAAGCTCTTCTTTGCCGACCACGGGAACCTCCATGAAACCACTTTCTTCCGGACCGAAGACTGGAGGATTTTCTTCCGCTCCGAGACTCTTGAAATGAATGATCGACGCATCCGATACGAATGTCCGAAAAGCCGGACATCGGTCTGTCTTTAAAAGAAGAAATCAGAAATCCGATATCATAGGGGTACATCAGGTACCACCGGAAACTGTCCGTTTCATGATTTTAGAATACGACGCACTCCCCTTGCCGCTTTTCAAAAACAGGAGGGGAGGGCATGAGGTGTAAAACGGATGAGATGTTCCATGTCCGTTTTGAAAGATCAAAGATTCGACCGTATAAAGGGTACATCAGGTACCACCATAGGACGTTCATTTCGAGAAAGTTCGGCGTCCTTTCCCGAATATCACGCATCCATGAACGGTCCGCCGAAAAATTCCGGCCCATGTATCCCGTGCGAATATTTTTTGAAAAATGGAAGGGGATACTCATTGTCTGCTTTACGAAATCAGAAATTCGACCCCGAAGGGGGTACATCAGGTACCACCGCATGCCACTCACTTCGTCCTCATTATCGATTCATGCCGACTGGTCGTCTTTTAGGATTACGAAATTTTAAAACACCAACCATATCCAGGGTACATCAGGTACCACCTTGGCCAGCACAAACGGTCCTCGCGCATTGTGGAGAAGTGTGTTCCTGGCGTGATGGAACATTCGATAAGAAATGTCGGATCAACACTATGTCGAGCGACCGGTACACGCCGCAGAGGCCGACTGATCCGAATCACCTTCGTATTCCACATCGAATACCCGTCGTGATGAATGATAACGACATCGCATACGGAGCCGGATGCGGGGTAATATGAACCGAATAAGGATGATAAACATAGTCTCTTCTATAAGGATAATGGAAAATCAGACAGGAGCGTTTGTGCGGGAACCCCGGTGTCACTTCGTGATATCTTGTTTATGATTCTTTTTACTATATCATGTCGCATAAGTTACATAATGCGACATATTATAAATACAAAAGAGGCTTATAAAAAGCAAAATATAAATAACCGTTTTGAAAAATAAACACACGATGACGGTCGCTCCCCGATGAAGAATCTATGCCCAGGACGATCTTTCCTCCGATCACCAAGACTGACATGCCGATGCCTCGCCCTCTGCCATCGCTTTTCAAATACACTCCCTCCCCCGCTGAAATCAAGAAATCAATATAAAGACACGTTTACTATATCATGTCAAACTCATGTGAGCGGCATTTTCTGCTACAATAGGAAATGAGAATACGGCTGATTCATTATTATCCGGTCTCCTGTCCGTTCGTCTTGGCGAGCGGGGTCCGCTCACTCCGTAAGACGGAAGCGCAGCGGGTCGATTGTTAAACTCCTTCCTATGCGTATCTCTTACTCCGGCCTCGAGGCCTACAAAAATTGTCCGCTCAAATACCGGTTCCAGTATGTCGACCGGATAAAGGAACCGAAGTCCAAAGAACAGGTCTTCGGGACGATTATCCACTCCGTTCTCCGCTATATTCATACGCCGGGACCCACGCAACCCTCGCTCGATGCGGCGCTCAATCAGTTCTCCCAGATCTGGAACAGCGACCTCTACGACGACGAGGTCACGGAGCGCACCGCGTTTTCACAGGGCGTGAAAATCATCTCGGACTATTACCACAAAAACGATCCGAATGACTTCACCATCGTCGACCTCGAAAGTCGCTTCGCCCTCGAAATCGGAAACGAGGAGACGGGCCGACATATCATCGCCGGCACGATCGACCGCATCGACGCGACGCCGGACGGCTTCGAAATCATCGACTACAAGACCGCGCGCAAGATGCCCTCACAGGAGAAGGTCGATAACGATCTCCAGCTCTCGATCTACCTCCGGGCGTTCCTTGGCCGCTACCCGAAGGAGACGGAACACCTCGACCGGATCACCGTCAGTCTGTACTACCTCCGTCATGGCGTGAAACTTTCCTCGACGCGCACCCGTGAGCAGCTCGACGCCCTCGATTCACAGTTTCTCGAGACTATCGCCCATATCGATGCCGGAGAATTCGAACCTATCCTCACGCCGCTGTGCGATTACTGTGGGTACCAACGGCTCTGCCCCTTCTGGAAGCACAAATTCCTCGAGGAAAAAGCGGTCGAGGACGAGACAGCGCAGGCTTCGATCGAGGAGATCCTCGCACTCCGGGACAGGATGAAGAGCGACAAGGCCCGCTTTGCCGGACTTCAGGAAACGCTCCTGCACTACATGGAGGAAAAGGCGGTGGACCGTGTCTTCGGTTCCTCCGGCATCGTCGGGAAATCGGTCCGTCGGACATGGAAATACGACGAGGACAAGCTCCGTGAGATCCTCACCCCCCTTGACAAATGGGATGAAATACGGAAGATTGATGGGACGGCGCTTCGGGGGATTCTCCCCATACTCCCCGTCCCGGCACGAAAAGCGGTCGAGGCCGCGAAGCTTCCCGACAAGGAATCCGTGTCGCTCACGATCAAGAAGACGCGCGATATCGAAGAGTTCGACGACAGCGTCATATCGTAGGCGCCCACCGAAAGAACTCGCCGGAAATATTCATCATATACAGTGAGGGCACTCCTCGCTCATACCGTCATGCCTATCCCATCTTCCCCCGTCAAGACCTTCCCACAAAAAAAGAAGGACGATATCCCCTACCCCGTGCGCATCAACCGGTACCTCGCGCTGACAGGCATCGCAACGCGTCGTGGCGCCGAGGAACTCATCGTCAAGGGCAAGGTGACCATCAACAACCGCGTTGCCGTCCTGACCGACCGGGTCCTCCAGGGCGACGAGGTCGTCGTGAAGGGGCAGAAGCCGAAAACCTTCCGCTATATCGCCTATCACAAGAAGCGGGGCATCCTCACTCATTCCGAAAAGGAACGTGGCGGGAAGGCGATTGCGGACGTGATGCCGACGCCCGGCGTCTACCCCATCGGCCGGCTCGACAAGGAGTCGGAGGGGCTCATCATCCTGACCGACGACGGTCGCATCACCGAACGGTTGCTCTCGCCCCGATACGACCACCAGAAAGAATACCTGGTCACGGTGCAGGAGCGCCTGCGCAACGACATGATCGAGGCGATGGAGCGCGGCATTGTCATCGAGGATGGGCCGACCAAGCCCTGCACGATCGTCAAGAAGGGTCCGAACACGATTTCCATGACCATCACCGAGGGACGCAAGCACCAGATCCGCCGCATGTTCTCCGCGGTCGGCGGAACGGTCATCGCCCTCAAGCGTGTCCGCATCATGAACGTCACCCTCGGCACGCTCGCGCCGGGCGCCTCCCGCAACATTTCCGGCAAGGAGAAGGAGGAATTTCTTTCCTCGCTCGGACTGAAATAACGTTAAGTCGGTTTTCTGGAAAAGAAAAGGCCGTCACTCTCCCTGTGGAAGTGACGGCTTGTTTTTTGTGGCGGACAGCAAGGCTACTGACTCACCGGGTTCCCGATTTGTTCGGAATAGAGAGGCTCCCAACGATTGGTAGCCGGGTTAAGGATAATAACGATGACGGTATATCGTGCGCTTTCCGATTTCGGAAGTCGGCGTGTCACCGAACCGATATAGGCATCGATATGTTTTTTCATATAAGCCTTCGTGTCCCGTACTTCGGCTGGAACGATACTCAGCCAAAACTCGCCCTTGCAGCGAATCGATACGGAACCCTTCGGAATATCCGACACGATACTGAAATCGCGTCGTGTTCGTAGGTCGTCTTGTCGTATGTGCAGACTGTCCCGTCCCACCGGTTGGGGGACGTGTTCCTGAACGGACGAAGGGTCGGCCGTCTTGACGGATGTCTGCGTGGAGCTCCCCGTACCGACGCAGGCCGATAGGGAGAGAACGATAAGAATAATCGTCTTCTTAACGTTGTTCATCGAATACCTCTCATGTTAAATTTACGAGCATCACACTCAAAACAAAGAACGCGTATTATGCGGTTCACCGGTGGTACGCTCCGCGTGCGCGCATGTTTTCATTTTTCTTAGTTCCTCGACAAATCCCCTCTTTTGGCCTATACTGGCTACGAAGCCGTATTCGACATCAGAACGGTATTTTTTGTACGTCATGGCCAAAGACAATATCGTCCTCCGTTTCAGCGAGGTATCGTTCGAATACCGACACAAGAAAGCCGTCCTCGACGCGGTGAATTTTTCCGTTCGCGGTGGCACAAAAATCGCCCTGATGGGCCAGAACGGTGCTGGAAAGAGTTCCCTCTTCAGCCTCATCATGAGCGAACAGAAGCCCGAGAGCGGACGTATTTCCCTCGATTCGAACTCGACGGTCGCCATCGGTCGGCAGGTCATTCCCCGCGAACGACTGAACGAATCGATCGAGGAATTCTTCGCCGACGGGTTTCCCGGCAAGGAGTGGGAACTTCCCGTGAAGATCAAGGAGGTCCTCGACGTAGTGAACCTTCCGGTCCCGCGCCTCGACCGCAAGCTCCGCGAATTCTCCGGCGGCCAGCAGGCGCGTCTACTCCTTGCCTCGGCACTCATCAAGGATCCGGACGTCTTGCTGCTCGACGAGCCGACGAACAACCTCGACGACGAGGGTATCGCCCACCTGACCGCGTTCCTGTCGGCCTATCACAAGACGCTCATCGTCATCTCGCACGATGCCGACTTCCTGAACTCGTTCACAGACGGCGTCCTCTACCTCGATATCCACACGCACAAGATCGAGCAGTATTCCGGCACGTACTACGATGTCGTCGAAGAGATCGGTCGCCGTATCGCCAAGGAACAGCGCGAGAACGCCCGCCTCGAACAGACCATCCGGGAGAAGAAGGACCAGGCGAACGTCTTCGCGAACAAGGGTGGTAAGCTCCGTTCCGTGGCCAAGCGCATGCGCGACATGGCGCAGGACCTCGAGGACAACAAGGTAGACGTCCGTCGCGAGGACCTCACTCTTTCCTCGTTCGAAATTCCCGCGACCGATTCGGTCGGGCCGATCATCACCATCAAATCCGTCTCCGTCATGACACCCGACGGGCCGAAGGTCTCGCCGATCAACCTCACCCTCAAGAAGGATACGCACCTCCTCATCGCGGGACCAAACGGTATCGGTAAGAGCACACTCCTCGAGACCATCGTCTCGGGAAACGACGGGCTCGTCGAGATCGCGCCCGGTACGGTCGTCGGCTACTACCGGCAGGACTTCTCGACGCTCGACTTCGACAAGACCGCATTCGACGAGCTTGAATCCGCGATGGATATCGGCACACACGAGGACATCTACAAGGCCGCCGCGCGGTTCCTCATCCCCGCCGAACTGTTGCGCCAGCCGGTCGCGACGCTCTCCGAGGGCCAGAAGGGCCTCCTCATGTTCGCGCAGCTTTTCTTGCGCCGGCCGAACCTGCTCATCCTCGATGAGCCGACGAACCACATCAATTTCCGCCATATCCCCGTCATCGCCGACGCGCTCGACGCCTATAAGGGCGCGATGATCTTCGTCTCGCACGTCCCCGACTTCGTCGCCCGCATCCGCATAGACGAGGTCATCGACCTCCGCGACCACCTGAAATAGCCCACTTTTTCACGAGCCCGTAAACGGAATAATGTACCAGGCCTCCTTCTGTGCCCGCCAGTATGTGTATTTTTTGCATCAACCGCTTTCAATGTGGATTCCGCAACGATACCGCTTGAACCCAATGATACCGCTTGAACCTGAAAGGATTCCTCACAAGTTACCCTGGGATGCGTATTGGCACATAACCGTAAAAACATATATCCCATTCATCTCCCAAGTAACATAATCTGACGACCGCATTATTATGTTACTTCTTTCTTCAAATATTCCAGCAAATCCGCATATTTTTCAATTTTCCAACTTTCCTCCTCCTCGCCCCGTACTACGATATAACGTTATATCGTAGTACGGAACGGATGATGTTTTTTAGTTGCGTCGGCATGAGAAATCGGACATGAGTCCTGCTATAAAAAACAACCGACCGATGGAGCCTGGGCCCGACAGGTTGCCGTTGGCTTGACAGTCGGTTTTCTGTCTACTATTGTGTACCTATACCACAGGTATAGATAATAAGATTGAACTATCGAGTATGAGTAGCGCCGTAAAGGTCGATGCATCGAGATGTCCGCAGGACCACGCCTGTCCGCTGATTCGGATCTGTCCGGCCGGCGCCATCGGTCAGAACGGCTTCTCCGCTCCGACGATCGACCATGAGAAGTGCCTTGCCTGCGGCCGATGCGTGATATCGTGCCCGTACAAGTGCCTCTCTTTCGAATAGGCCCGGACGTTCAACCACCGTCGACGACCGTTCATCTGTCACAACGAATCGTATGAAGAATGTGGAAAAGACAGCCTCCGGACCGGAGAAGGAAAAGGTCCTCATCGCCATCCGGAAGGCCAAGACGAGCCTCGGGAAGATCGAGACTATGATGGAAAGGGAACCGGACTGTTTCCCCGTCATCCAACAGGTGCTCGCGGTCATCGGTCTCCTTAAGTCGGCGAATCTCCTCATGCTCGACCGGCACATCGCCCGTGAGCTCGGTGGGACGGCGAAGGCCGACGCGCTCCGTGCCGAGCTGGTCCGCATCGTCAAGACCGCCCAGAGCAAGTGATAATTCCAACAATATAGTCACTATTCCTCCCTTCCTCGACTCATATGAAAAAGGACATGCCGTTACATGTCCTTTTTTATCGTAAGGTCCGCTTCATGGAAGCCTTTTCTTCACATATCCGACCCCCGGTCTTTCCCATCCGGTAAGGGATGAAAAATATTCGCAAACCGTTTCCCAGACTATCCTTTTCACACAGGTCCAGACGCTCGGACGGTTGTTAAAGGTGATCATTGGTTCCTCCTCTTCGATAGGTCGTTTTGAGATGCTTCGTTATTTCCTTCAGAGTATTTCGAATGATTCGGATTCAAGCTCTTTCCTTGTACCACGATCCGTACCAAAAAACAAGGGTCTGGTCCGCCCGCCCTTCATCCATATCCGTTTACCGCGATTTTGAACCGTTACCAAAGGGATCTCACGTGGCCGACAGGACCGATATCTCGTTCATAAATTCCTCGGCAACCCGTTCCGCCTCTTCGGCGGACTTTGCCTCGGTATAGATGCGGATGATCGGCTCGGTATTCGAGGCGCGCAAATGAACCCAGTATTCCGGGAAATCGAGTTTGAGACCGTCGCGCACATCGGCAACCGCATCGGGATGTGCCGTCGAAATTTTCGAAAATAATTCGGACAGCTTTTCCTTCGGTATCGATACCTCGAGCCGGTTCTTGGCCATGAAATATTCCGGCAGGGTCTTTCGGAACGCGGAGAGAGTCTTCTCCTCGCCATCGGCACGTCCGTCGCGCCACGTGGCAAACGCGGAAGTAAACAACGCGACACCGACGAGCGCATCGCGACCGTAGTGAAGCGCCGGCAGGATGATTCCCCCATTTCCCTCTCCGCCAATCGTAGCCCGTTCTTCCTTCATCACCGCAACGACATTCGCCTCGCCGACCTTGGCGCTCACGCACTTTTGTCCGTACTTTTCCGCCACATCGCGCAGCGCGCGACTGCTTGAGAGATTGTTCACGGCCGTGCCGGGATTCTTTTTCAGAAAGAAATCCGCGCAGGAAACCAAGGTATATTCCTCGCCGAAGAGCGTTCCGTCCTCATTGACGAGCGCGAGTCGGTCCACATCAGGATCAACGATGATGCCGAAATCACACTCCGCTTCCCGGACCCGGTCCATCGTCTTTCCAAGGTTATCGATGATCGGTTCGGGGTTCCGAGGGAACAGTCCCGTCCCGCCGCAATCGAGCGTCACTATATCCGTGATACCGAGCCGCCGACAGAGCTCGGGAATGATGACCGATCCCGCCCCTTCGACCGCATCCACGAGCACCCGGAATCCCTGTCTCGCGACCGCTTCCGTATCGACGAACGGGAGCGCGAGAATCTTGCCGATATGCATCTCATCGGCGGTCCTGTCTTCCGCGACCGATCCGATGCCGTCGAATCGTGCCGGGACGAACGCGGCGGACTCCATAATCGCGAGGAAAGACGCGAGCTCGTCCGGATTGAGGAATTCCCCACGGGCATTGAGGAGTTTGAGCGCATTCCACTGCAAAGGATTGTGTGACGCGGTCACGATGATACCGGCATTCGCGCCGGCTTCCGTAACGGCAAGCTCGACCGTCGGGGTCGTGGCGATGCCGAGATCGATCACATCGATGCCCGAGAGGGCGAGCGCCTGCGCCAGAAGCGTTCCGATCGGACCGCCCGACGGCCGCGTGTCGCGGCCGATGACGATCTTCGGCTTCCCTCCTCCGGCATATCCCTTGCGCACCCACTCGGCGAAGGCGGCCGCATACGAGACGAGATTGCCCGGCGTAAGATCCTCCCCGACGATGCCTCGGATGCCCGAGACGCTGACCATGAGTGCCATAGGCGTATATCAGTGATTTCCAGACTATTATAGCATAGACGCATAAGAAAAGCCCTTCATCACATTGTTGTGACGAAGGGCTTTTTTACGTTCAGAATGACCTCAAGAGTTCATTGAGGCCGGTGTACCGTAAGGTCCTTTTCCCCATAGGACCAAAAATTTCGATACGACCGCCTGGTCGCAGGATGATCGCAAGTTCAGTCGGATTCTTGAACGTCCATATCCCTTCCCCGATCATAGGCGGATTTTGGACGCATACTCCCGATTCGAGACCGATTCCAAGAATCGGCGTCGCGTGTTTTCGACAATGAACATGTCTGCCGTACTCCATGGAAATTATTACAAGACAATTTTCTCCTCTCTTTGCCTTATCCACGGTAATCGACTTACAACGTTCTTTCCTCTCCTGATCCAATTTTGAACTCAAACGAGGAATTGAAAAATCTTTCAGATTTGGAAGGGCTGAATCGTCCCGTCTTTCCAAAACCGTTTCACAAACGACATCAATCTCGAAAACGGTTTTCCCAGAACTATTCCTAAGGGAATATACCAGGTCCTCCGGGGAGAAGCACCATTCTCTTACACCCTTCTTTGTCTGGATGATTTCACATTTTTTGAACACTAACATTTTGGGGTAGTTTTTTTGGTTACAAAAAAATCTCGGATACGGACAGCGCGCCAGGTACCTCCAAAAAGATATCCGCTGCGCCATCCGATTCCGATCGCTTCGCTGTTAAGGAACGATTCCCTGTCCCACAGACCCTTCCTTTTTGGATTCGGGAATAATCGATACGATACACGTTTTTTTATTTTCTGTCAACTGTAAAAGTAAAATTTATGCTTATTCAAGGTATTTTTTCATATACAGCATCAATCATAAAATAAAAAAGGCCTTCCAAAGGGAAAGCCTTACTCTTTTTCGGACCGAAAACCTGATCAAAAAGAAAAACTTTTCGTTTCCGTCAGTCGCTTACCGTCGAACGAATACGTCAAAAGTACGAATCCGGAACCGATTGTTTTCTTGATTATGATCGTTCCGCCCTTCGCGATCGACATGGCGACGAGCGCGTAGTTGTCGATCGTCATACTTCCACTGGTTCCCCTGTGTATGCAAATCTTCCGATCTGCCAGGCTCACCAGAAACATCAATCGTCCCTCGTCTTTGGTAGGGATCAGGATCGTCACTTTCCCATCGCACCCGTCTACCGCGGTCAGCACGAGCGCACGACGTTTGCCGTCGTCCTTGCAGGCATCGACCGGTTGCAAGGAGATGAGGTCTTCCGTCCCGTACCGAAACGAGAAATTTTTAAGAATGATTTTCCCATCAACCGCTCGCCGTTCGATTTTCGGATCGGCAGGAATGGAAATCTCAATTTTTTTGAGAACGTCCAGGATTGAAAACGTTTCCCCTCCGAGGTTCCACCCAGACATGACAAACCCCTTCTTAAATCTCTTATGAACCAGCATTCACTCGCTCCTTTTTAAGTTGCCGCTCTTTCGTCGGAAAGAAAAAAGTTTTCTACGGATGCAGAAAACCCTTTCACGCTACGGTCACATTGTAGAACATTTCTACTATCCTGTCAAGCAATCTTTTCCTTCTTCAATAAGGACATCGTCGAAAAGTCTATTTGATCCGAAAGCGATTCCGCGCCGCACTCGCCTCTTCTTCCAATCGTTGACGATACGGCTTCGGGTTCCCCGCTCCCCTATACTGAGCCACATCGGATAATAGGATTTCATCAGCCTCCCGTCTCTTTTCTTCCAAATCCATTTGAGTCTGATCGATCCTCTCCTGTTCTTTTTTCTCAAATTCTTCGGCTCTCAATGCCAGCCTACTCGCGTCAGTCTCCTTTTGCGTCTTGAAATCGGAATCCGGATCAATCCCGTCATCGGCTGGTATCCGATAAAGTTCGTCGCTACCCTCGAGAAAGTGCTCAGCCATACGGTGTGCAACATTGCGAATTAGTGCCCCCTCTATCATAAGAAAAAATGTACCGGACTGCAATATCCGTCGTCATGCTCCCAATGCCGAATCGACTGGATTGTTTCTCCGCCAGATGGCGGACTCACAAAAACAGATGCTCATCCTGCATATAATACTATACGACGATATGTGAATCCATCATCCAAAGCGTTCCCCGATCTTATATCCGACATATATTCCCACGAAGCCCCCTATCGTGCTCCACAGTACCGACGCCATGGAAAACATGCCGTCACCCCACAGCATCGGCACATAACTTCCGGCAGTGGACCCGATGAAGAGGAAAAGGAAGATGAGTTTTTTGTTCATAGCAATGTTTTCAGCTTGGATACGAACCGATGGAAGTGTTCATCGAGCCGTGAGATGTCAGTCGCAAGCGCCTCGTCGAACGTAAACCATCTGACTCCGTTGAATTCCCGTTCCTCATACGTGATCGGAACGTCGATATTTCCCGATATCACGTACCAGAGACTCACGTCCCTATGGCCAGCGTTTTTTCCCACGGTCGTGGCCTGCGAAATAAATATCGGATTTTCGAATATAAACTTCGCCTCGATGCCAAGTTCCTCGACGGATTCTCGGCCGACCGTCGCCTTCGGGCTCTCTCCGAACTCGACATGGCCGCCGGACGGCAGCCACTTCTCGGCGCTGATATGATCGACCAATAGGACAGCCCCATGTGCCAAGTCTACCACGACGAAATAGGAAACCAGATGTTTCGGAGGCATATCCGGTTTGGCGATACGGAATATTTCCGCACCGCTACCGATCCATTCGAGCGCGTCATCTTGATGTTTCTTTTCAAGATCGTCAAACGGACCGATATTTTCGACAAGTGTCACTATCGATTCGCGTATTCCGTTCATATTCGAAATTCATGATTCCCTACCCTTCGTTCCTTATCCCGAAGCTTCATCCCTCCAGCTCGAACCCGTTCGACCGGCCGTAGCTGATGAAGCCGGAAAGGTCGAGGACGGTCTTTTCGATCCTGCAGTCCGTGAACCGGACGCCATCAAGTATCGCTCCGGTGAAATCAGCCTTCTTCAGTATACACCGGTCGAACGAGACCCGCTCCAGGTTCGCCTGGCCGAAGGCTACACCGGACAGGTCGCATGAGATGAATATGCTTCCGGTCAGGTCCGTCTCCCGGAACGTGCACGTGCGCAGGTCGAACTTTTTCGGTGACGGACTCCGCGGTCCCTGAAGCCGCTGAAAGATGCAGTTGCGCAACACGGCTCCGGAAAAATCACAGCCGGAAAAACCGACATGAAACAGGTTCAGATCGGAAAGCTTGCTCTCCGGGAATGCACAACCGAAAAAGCCCGTCCCGTCACAGGAGACGGATGAGAAATCGCAGGACTCGAACCGGCACTTCCGAAAAACCGTGAACCTTAGCCTCGCTTCCGGAAACGAGCACCGAAAAAACCGGCAACCGGTGAATTGCTGCCCATCCAGTGCGTCTCCGGAAAATATCCTGTCCTCGTAGGTCATGGTGCGGTCGTTACCCGTATTCTATGGGAAAACAATATAACAGGCAATCCGTGGCATTGCGTTCTTTCCCGAAATACCCTATCGTGGACTGATTCAGTAATCTTCCAGTAGCATCAGTCCCTGATATGAAATCATCGAAAAAATACGATGTCATAGTCATCGGTGGCGGGCCGGCCGGTATGATGGCTGCGGGACGCGCGGCGGAATGCGGCGCGCGCATCGTGCTGTTCGAAAAGAACGACTCACTCGGCAGAAAGCTTCTCCTGACCGGTGGTGGCCGATGCAACCTGACGAATGCGACCTTCGATCGGAACCTGTTCCTGTCGAAGTTTCCAGGCGTGGCGAAATTCCTGCACTCCCCGCTTTCGACCTTCGGCGTTCAGGAAACGCTGGACTTCTTTCACGCGCTTGATGTGCCGACGAAGACCGAGGAGGAACGCCGTGTGTTCCCGGTAAGCGATCAGGCGAAGACCGTCCTCGACGCTTTGGAACGATATATGAAACGCGGTAGCGTGACCGTCGTGACCAGCGCGCCTATTGACAGGTTCGAGACAACGACCGATACAATCGTCGGAATCCGCCTCGCGGACGGAAGCATCGTCACGGCGGATTCGTATATCCTCACGACCGGCGGGACCTCCCATCCGGAGACCGGATCGACCGGTGACGGGTTTCGGTTCCTGCGCGACCTCGGTCACACGATCAACGAACCGCGCGCGTCGCTGGTCCCGATCCGTATCCGTGAGCCATGGACACACACACTTTCGGGTACAAGCTTTTCGGATGCGGGACTGACGGTTTTTCAGGACGGGAAAAAGAAGGCGACGTCTACCGGCAAGCTCCTCTTCACGCACTTCGGCCTCAGTGGTCCCCTCGCACTCAATATGAGTCGCACAATCGACTCGCTTCTCCAAAACGGCGAAGTGCTTCTTTCGGTTGATCTCTTTCCGTACTCCGATATCGGTGAGCTCGACGGGAAAATCCGGGGGCACTTCGACTCGCGGAAAAATAAGCAGATTCAAAATAGCCTGGACGGATTCATTCCTCCGCTCGTTCTCCTGGTCGCGCTACGTCGTGCGGATATCGATCCGGAAAAGCCGATTCATAGCGTGACGAAGGACGAACGACTCAGACTCTCGACCGTCCTGAAAGGCCTCATGATGACCGTAGACGGGCTTTTGGGACCGGAAAAGGCCATCGTGACCAGCGGCGGTGTCCCGCCCGAGGAAGTCGATTTCAAGCGCATGCGTTCACGGATCTATCCAAATCTTTTTCTCGCCGGAGATATTCTCGACATCGACCGACCCTCCGGCGGATACAGCCTGCAACTCTGCTGGACCACCGGATATGTTGCCGGCACCGCCGCTACTGACATCGTTTCCAGAACCTAGTTTCCCGCGTGTCGCTATCGTCAGTTGATTTCGATGTCCACATACGCTATCTGTGGGAACTTTTCCGTTATCTGCTTTTCCACCTTGTCGATATGGTTACCGACCAACCGAGGTATCCGGTCCGTCGTGCGGAACATCAGTCGCGCGAATTCCTTGAAGTCGTCCTTTATGACGTCGTATTCTATCCGCAGGTCGCCGGCCTCGTAGATCTCCTCGTACAGGGGCGAGCCGTTCCATTCGACCGTAGTGAATATCCGGTATTTCCCGATGTCAATCGCGACGGACTTGAACTCAAGCACCTGCTCTATGCACGGGTCTTTCAGGAGACTCCGTATGATCTTCTGTGAAACCTCCTTGTTGAGTGGCTTACCGATGATGTACTGATAGTTTTTCATGATCAAGACGATCGCCAAAAATCCCAATACCAGGCCGACCAGTATCCCGCCCACCGCGTCATAGCCGGCATTGCCCGTGACAAAAGTCATCCATTGCGCGAGAAGCGCGATGAAGACGCCGAGCACCGCCGCCCCGTCCTCGTAGATGACCGCGAGCAGTACCGGGTCCGCCTCCGTGAACATCTTTTTGGAATATTTACGCCCCTTCTGCATTTCCTTCAGCGCCATCCGCAGGGTCGCGCCCTCTATCACGAGCGCCGCCATCAGTATCACGATACTCGTCACGCTGAAAGCAGGGTGCGACTGCTCCGGCCGCATGAGAGAATCGATCGAGTGATACACGGTGATGCCGGCGCCGATGAACAGGATCCCGCACGCGGATATGAGCGACCAGAAAAAGCGTTCGATGCCGTAGCCGTAGCCATGAATGTCATCCGCCGGTTTCTTCGAGCGCTTGATGCCGATCAGCAGGAGCGACTGGTTGAGCGTATCCGCAAAACTGTGCGTCGCCTCCGCAAACATACTCGCTGAGCCGGTCACAAAAAAAACCGCCGTCTTCATCACGGTGACGAACGTATTGCCCAGGAGTGCGAAAGTGACCGACTGTTTGCCGTGGGCCTGATCTTTCATGTTTCCGTTTCTGATTTCGGAATGTGTCCGTTTCATGCCTCTGCAGAATAGACGAAAATCACCGTACCCACAAGAGGCGCGGCAATCATTCATTGACACGAACAATTCCGTGTCATATAGTGACAAATCCGCGAAACCGTCGCGGACACGCCAGAAAGTCGGACTTCGTTAACAATTAACCGGGAATCAGTTATGGCTGACACATCGACAATAAACAGGGAAACGATCGAAAGATTGGGCGCGGAATCGCGTGAAGCAAGACGATATGGACGTAAGGTCTGCTGCAATACCTCCGTCGGCGCGTTCGTCAGGAACAAAGAAGGACTCTCTCTTGTCATTCAAAGGACAAAAAAGCCACTCGGATATGCATGTGTTGCCGGACATGCGCTCGACAAACACAAGGATTGGCTCGAATCATTGAAAGCGGAGCTTCTGGAGGAAGTCGGCATCATCGTCGAGAACGACTCGGACCTGCGTCCGATCAAGCATCTTAAGGGCGTCTATACCAATCTGTGCAGCCGGCCGGGCTGCAAGTTCCATGCCTGGAAGGTCTACGACCTCGTCGTCGAAGGGACACCGGGAACGATGACGGGAGACGACGGCGTGAAGAGTGTCCAATGGGTCACGAAAGACCGCCTCCGGGAACTCTGCGAACGGACCCGCGACTGGTACGCCCGTGGCAAGCCGGAAGGGGCAGACGATCACATGGAACCGGTCTGGGTCATACACCTTGCGAAAACCGGAATCGTCGACATCGATTATTCGTTCATCGACGATATTCAGGAACTGCCTCACGAAGGCGCCTACTGACAAAACAATGACGTACGTATACTGTCGCGCATACCCTGCCGGCAGTATTTTTTCGACTCACTCGCCCCACCATCGTTCATCCTCATTCATCATATTGGTCCATTCCCCGCTCACGATCATGACACGCTGGGTGAGTATGACATCCGCATTTTCTTTCGCAGTCATACGGTATCTTCGAAAGAAACGGAAGATCCGTTTCCTCTCGTTTCGTGGGATGAAGATCTTCTATGAGCTTCTTTTGGAGGGAAGACTGAGATTGCGCGAAGTATTGACTGAGAATCAGGAAGGTTCACTGGTGGCGGGGTGAAAATTTGGAAATGGGTGTTGTAGTAAAAATCAGGCACTGGTTCCCGATGAGGTGGTTTCTTAAAGATATTTTACTCGACATATCCTTAAAAAAACGACATGCTGACTTCGACCGATCAAACACAAATCCCTCCCCTCGAAGACTCGGTACTCCCTTTGCAAAAGGGAGATATCAATCAGAGTACCAGTGAAAATAAGTGAGTCTCCCCCTTTCGGAAAGGGGGATTGCCCTCTCCAAAAAAGAGAGGGCAAGGGGGATTTGTGACTATGAGCGGGGCTTTTTTACAAATATAAAACATCGATTCTGTGCTTATCTTAGTGCTAAAGAGGGATTCTCAGCCACCTCATCGGGAACCAGTGCCGAAAATTTGGAAATGGGTGGTGTACTTGATGTGGTGTACTTGATGTTGACACGATAAATTATTTGTGATATTATACTGTGTCGTTGTATGAACATTTTTTCGTGTCGTGAGTGGCATTCTTGATATCAGGTGAATGGTATCTTGTATGCTGCTCATGGAAGTAGCAAGCCGGAAAAGGCTTTTCTTTGATAACAAATAAGTCGACGGACTCAAAGCGCAAGGAGAAATAATGACATTGATCGAAAGCATTCGTAATCCATGGATTCGCTTGAAGGTTCTAAAAAACAACCTGAGCGAGAAGGAACTTCAGGAACTGACCAAAAGAGCGTTTCTTTTTGTAGTCTCGGGGAAGAACGCATTCAAGTTTCAAAAACGTAAGGCATTGGACGATATTATCAGCCACTGCCCCGATGCCGTAGATTCAATAGGCGATCAGGAAATGTATGAGAGCTTCCGGTCGTTCTGTGAGGAATCAGCACGAAGAGGCGAGGTCGTATCACCGGCGGAACTCGACTGGGTAAGCAAGTATATCAGTGACTCAGACATACGACGCGATATCGAGAAACTGATATATCGAATCCTTCTTTGCGCTTCCTCCTACTGGGAAAAAGTTCGGGAAAGTCCGAAGTTTACGATTACGCAAGCTGAAAAGACGGAACTGGCCAGACAAGTCTTGCAAAGTTATGATGTTGGGTCCGTAAGACAAGCGGAGCTTGCGCGCGAGTTGGGTGTACCTGCGGAGGAATATATCCTGTCACACTACAAGAAGCTTCTATATGATAGGCACTTCGACGAAGCTGAGGAGTTGAAGGTGAACAATCCTCAGGCCGTTCTGGAAGTCGTAGTCAAGAACATCGAGAATCACTATCTGTCCGATGCCTTGGAGGTACTCCTGCGCTTTCTTCCTGAACGGGAGGATCTCGCCGAAGAAGTCAGACAGATGAAAGTCGCATTTAGTTCGGAGTAGGCGTAAAGGCCCTCGTGATAACACATCACTTGGGCCTTTGAATTTTATGCGAATATGACTAAAGGTCCAGACAGACCAACAAAAATAGTCATGTACCTTTTCCGGCATTATATTCCGAGGCAGAGTCCTGTCGTTCTCGAATGACTAGACTGGCCATGTCGTTCGCGAACGACGTGGCTGTGTTTGTGGGACGAAGTAGGACAGAATGTTTCAAATCACACTAAAAACATTACCCGCATATCTGTGAAAAATTAAAGAACGAGCTGCGATATGCAGTTCGTTCTATTATGACAATCATCAGGTTACTTTCTTGGGGAGCCGAGAAGAAATTGCACTATGTGTGACCACAGGCTCGCCCCGAATCCGTCATGACCACCTGATACAAGAAACCAGACCCATCCGATTACCAGCAATACTCCGGCAATGAGGTTAACTAATATTCCATATACGCACCCAATTTCCATCATACCCATCAGAGGTAAGAGAAGTAGCATTAAGACTATGAGGATTACCGTCCAGATAATGAGTGTTTGCAACGGATACCACACCCCAGACACTGTCACCATGATAGCTGCAAAGATGACGAGAATCATTATAATCAGGTACAGACCTTCGGCGTGCGATTCATACCATTCAATAATCTGATCCCATACCCTTTTTACGACACTTGATTTTTTCACGTCTCCCTCCTGTTTTAGTGTTGATATATTAAACTTACAAAGCTAACAGAGAATAATATCTGAATGTTGACAATATGTCAATAATTTGAAAATAAAACGTCAATTCTGACTTTATCCTAGCCTAAAAGAAGCACTTTCACCAACCTAATCGGGTACCAGTGCCGAAAGATTAGGTCAGACTGAGATAAAACGACGGATAAATACGGTTGTCTCCAAACAGACTGCGAGCGTGATTGGTCATGTTGCCGAATTAGCGGATAGATTTGGTTCTGATGTGAGTTATCTTCCATTTAGACCCGTGGGAAAACATGCCGATTTCAATCAAGAGAATGCTATAGACAGTGCTATCATGCATCAAGTTGTTCAGGAGATAGGGAATCTTCGGATGGCTCATCCTAGCATCACTCTGCTGACATACTTCGATGTCCTCGGGGAGAAAGCGACTTATCATCACTCTATGGATTTTAATTCTCCCTGTCCGGCACGAAAGAATGGATTCATCGCTTTTAGCGGAGATTTCTTTCCTTGTGATTTTCTGGAGATACGTATTTTTGTGGCAATGTATTCGAGCAGGGCTTTGAGACTCTCTGGAGAAACTCTACTGTTCTTCGAGGATTTCAAAAATTAGAACATGTGAAATGTAAAAAATGCGACCACTACATGAAAAGATGTTACGGTGGTTGCATATCTGGGTCAATATCTTCTACAGGTGGCCCGGATGATCAATTATGTTTTGTCAGAACAGAAAGCTGTTGTTAGATCGCTCAACTTTATTAAGTGCTGTCATTTAAATCAATGGCGGCACTTCTTGTTTTAATGGCTCGTATAAGCTAGTATTATAATATTGCTATTAAGTAATTTTTTGAATTATGACTACGATCACTTGCCGAAATAATTTTGATCAGATAGTGACTCTCCCCCGAGAGAAGTTTTTTTTCGTCCAAGCGTTTATGGTCTGATTGTTGCTGATGGTAAAGTGGTTTTTCTCCGAAACAAAGGGAATGGGAAATTATGGCTTCCTGGTGGTGGCATAGAAATCGGAGAGCGTATCGAGGATGGTCTCCGAAGGGAGATCGAAGAAGAAACAGGATTAAAAGTTTCTGTAGAACGATTTCTCTTTTTTCGTGAGAATTTCTTCTATTATCAGCCACTTGATGAGGCGTATCATGCATTCCTTTTTTTCTATCTTTGTCGGCCGGAATCTACGAATCTTGTTTCAGATGAAAATGTTGATGATCTCGAATCAGGGAAACCACGCTGGATTCCTTTTACGCAAATACAGCCAAAAAATATAGCAGACTTCGGAGAGGATATTCACGCCGTATTGATGGATCTCGCGACAGAGAAAGGTTAGCTCAATTCATAAAGATACATGTAAATCTAGCCCAAACGATTAACACAATAACAATTAAAGTAATAAACAGCCCTCATTATGAAGGGCTGTTTTCTTATGCCAACAGAGCAAACTGATATGTATGATATATACTCACGGCATTCACGAACGACGTAGCTGTGTCTGTGGGATGAAGTTGGACAGTATATTTCTCAGAGATAAGCCATTTTTCTAATAACCATAACAAATAAATTTGCTGACAAAAGGAGTGCTATTTTTTCTTCATGGATGCCTTTTCCTCTTCCGTCAATGATCGAAATCCGCTCAATCCAAATTTTGGATTTACAGTTGAAAGAACTGGATCAATTTCCTCGTTTTGTAAAATCCTTGCATTGACGACTTTTTCTTTACGATATGAATGGATACTTTTTTGTATCAAATTGATTACCTCAATAGAAAATTCAACTCCGAGCCTGACTTTTGGCATGAACCACGCTAATGGAACTGATGGATCGATAATTCCATTCATCAAAACGCCCGCTCCATTTCGAATATTGAAAGCATCTTCATATAAAATGTAATCTGAGTGATAGAATGCATTCCTGATTTCTTTTTCAAGAAAATATTCCATTACTTCCGGAATATTTTCGTATTTAGAGTCCTGAGCTAATTTTTTTATCTCAGATATTTTTTGACTCGGGTATTTAATTTTTTTTCCTTCCTCATCTTTCTTCTTAAAAATTGCGCTACCATACCTATCGCCCTTGATTATTCTAAACAGATTTGCAATTGTTAAATACACGTCGTCAATTTCAGTTGCATGACAATACAATAGCAACGACAATCTAATTTTTAATTCGTTGTCTATAGGAGCATCAATTAGACTAGCTATCTGACTTATAAATTTAGCACTTTCTTGTAAAGGGTCCCATCCTGGCCCTTCACTTCCCCTCATGCGTAAAATGCAACAACAAAATTCGAACTCATCAACATCTTTAGCCTCTTTGAAGAGTGGCTCTAGTAAATCATTCAAATTGATATCTTCCATATTTGATTTTTTAGCGAAATTAGAGCAAAATACAAACAACAACTGAATTATAGGCCTAAACCGTAGCTTCTGCTATGGCATGGCCTGAAACCCTAAGCAATAAAAACGGTCTCACGACCGGTACTTATTGCTTAGGTCGATAGTCGAAAGGCTATTGGATGGCCCGAAAGGGTTGTCACCGTCGTGGGACCTTTTTTGTATATTCCTATGATTTTCTCACAATCGTTTCTCCTGCTCCTGATTTTTTCAATAATCGTAATCGTATTGAAAATATCGATTGTTTTCTTAAAAGAAAAGAAACCTCACGATGACATTCGGTATCTTAAAAAAGATTCTCTCTTAACTCAGGCAGAAAAGAAGTTTTTCTCTATTTTGCAGGAAGTTGTCGGAAACGACTATTTGATATTTTCTCAAGTGAGCCTCTTAGAGATCCTCACTGTACCTAGCGGACTGAGTAAAAGTCAATTTGCATCATCATTCAACAAGATACAATCAAAACACATAGATTTTCTGCTTTGCGAAAAAGAAAGTATGAAACCGATGATTGCAATCGAATTAGATGATTCATCACATCGTGAAACAAAAAGGATGATCCGAGATTCTTTTCTCAATAATGCATTTTCAAGCGCCGGCCTTCCGCTGCTTCACGTTCCGGTTATGCCGTCATATGATCGACAGGATCTGAATGATCGGATAAGGCTGAGTCTTGACAAATAGGAATATGGGGCCTATCGTACCAACGGAAACTTGAAAATCACCCTTCCGATATATCGCCCAGCCGATTGATCAACGGCGCATTTTTATACTTCCGATCTCAATTTAGGGCAAACAAACCTTTAATCAGGGAATACCTGTTTCAGGGAAAAGACTTGTTTGGCCTAGATTGATCTTTCAATCAATACTGTGTCGAATAACCAGCTTTTTCCAAGGGTTGGTTTTTTTTGTTTCTCAGAGCAGTTTTCTGAGAGCATGCCGTACAAGTTCAGCCAAGAATTGAGACAACGGATCATCGGGCATTTTCAAAAATGCTTTGATTTGACGATCTCCGATGATGATGCCGACCTGTACTTGGATAGCTTGGCGAAATTCTACGATTTCTTCGCCGACCTTCCCCTGTCTCCACCCGACTTCCCTGCCTCCGGTTACAAGTGACGAAGTAAAAGATGGGCTTTAGCCCATACAGGTGTTTGACCACGGACCAAGCCGAGGGTCAAGGGAGTCCGAGGCCTGCGGGTTGCCCGCAGGCGTACCCTTGACGCTCAAGGCGGGGGTCGTGGTATCGGCACATGCACTGTCTTGCCTATATGCACACATCAGCACGTTTTGTGACGCAAAATGATATTATTGCTTAAAATAGCCATAATTGACTATTTACAAAGAGAGATTTATGTTGTGCGGTGAAGCGAAGCAATGGAAATACTTTTGTCATAGCAACCCCTCCTTGCCAAGAGCGTCCTTGATTTATTCGTCCTTCCCGGATATGTTAGCGATACGTTATGAAGTACATCATCTACGCCCGGAAATCATCGGAAAGCGAGGATAGACAGGTCTTGTCTATCGATTCTCAGGTGTCCGAAATGCAAGAATTGGCCCGCAGGGATGGCTTGACGGTCGAAAGGGTCTTTGTAGAGAGTATGTCCGCTAAAGCCCCCGGAAGGCCCGTTTTTGATGAAATGATGGCCTTTATGGAGACCTCTGGCACCGAATACGGGGTTATCACTTGGAAATTGGACCGACTGGCCCGGAATGCCATGGACGGCGGGAAACTTTCTTGGTTCATGGATCGTAAAATCATCAAGGAAATCCGAACGTGGGAAAAGGTCATCCGCAATATCTCGGACGACAAGTTTTTCATGAGTCTTGATTTCGGGATGGCCAAGAAGTACGTCGACGATCTCAGCGTCAATGTCCGGCGTGGCTTGCGGGCGAAACTGGAACGGGGCGAATGGCCGAGCTTCGCGCCCCTTGGCTATCTCAACGACAAGGCGACACACTGGATTTTCGTCAATGAGCGATTGCGTCCGTTCATCGTCCGGGTATACGAGCTTTACACACAGGAAGGCAAGAACACCAAGGAGATCGCGGATATCCTCTACGGCGAGGGATACCGAAGCGACTCAGGCTCAAAAATGTGGAGAAGTAAGATTCACAAGATTTTGATCAATCCCTTCTATCATGGGGTCATGGTACGTGACGGGAAATCCTATGTCGGGAATCACGAGCCTATCGTTTCCAAGAAAATGTTTGACGATGCCCAATCGGTCCTTTCCGGACGCATCAATCCCCGATCGAAACGTCTGTTCTTCCGGTTCCGTGGACTCTTACAATGCAATGTCTGCGGTTGCGCTTTGACCGCCACGAAGAAGAAGGGCAAAGATTACTATTTCTGTACCAACGGGCGCGGGAACTGCGAACAGCACAAGAAATACATTCGCGTCGAAGTATTGGACGAACTCATCGCCCCGATCCTTGACCAGCTCACACTTGACGAGGAACTGATCGAAATCGCTTACCTCGCCAAAAAGGAAAACTCACTTTCTGAAAAGAGCACGACCAATACTGTCCGGGACAATCTACTTTCGCAACTCTCCCTCTTGAAACAGAAACAGGAAAAACTGCTCGATGCGTTTCTGTCTTCCATGATCACGGAAGAAGCGTACCAGACAAAACTGCAAAAGCTCAACCAAGAGGAAGCGGGAATCAAGGCCGACCTCAAAAATATCGGACTGGATTCCTCTGCAAGGGACTCTGCAACTTTGGAACAGGTAAAAGATATTCTTTTGACCGCTCACAAAGCAAAAAAAGAGTTCCTCGTAAGGAACCCGGAACGCAAGCACGAACTGCTCCAAACACTGCTTTGGAACCTGAAAATCGAAGGGAAAGAAATCGCAGATACAAGCCTCAGGATGCCCTATTCAGTGATCGCAAAAGCGCCGAAAATAATGACTTTTACTCAAATGCTGGGGAGGTAGGGATCGAACCTACGCATGGCGGGACCAGAACCCGCTGCCTTACCGCTTGGCTACTCCCCAAAGAGTCATAATGGACCGACAAAGTCCCCGAAAAAGAAATCCGAGGGCCTTTTGAGTCCTCGGATAAAGTATCATTTCGCCGAGAATAAATCAAGTCTCCGGAACCGTCTCGTTTTCCCGCGCCAACTGTTCTGCTCGTAGACATTCAACCCGATCCCTGATCTCCTTGATTCCCGCAAGGAGTTCCTGATAAAGAATGCCGAATTTTCTGGCGTACGGTATGAAATAGCGCTCGGTCTCATCCGCTAATTCAATCTGTTTGCGGATCGGAAGGACGTCGCTTGTCAGGATATTGACCAGTCGGTCGCAATTTTTTTTGCGGAAAAACTTTCGTCCGGCGGTCTCAAACCACTGGTAATAGATGCGCTTGGCATCTTGCCCGGAGTATCCGTCGGCCTCTGAGGGTTTCGTGAGGCGCTCCAATCCCCTTGCGTTCTTCTTGCTGAACGCGCCCTCGCTTCTCTCGAGTGTCCATTCTTCGAGATCTTCGGGGTTGTCATGGAGTAACATCTCTACAATCTCGTCCGGATCGATGATTCCGAGCCACCTCATGAGGACAAGTGTCGCCGAGCGAGGATGTTCGAAATATCGCGTGACATTGTCCTTCCGGAGCTTGTCACGAAATCCGTCCTTCGCGTAGTCATAGGCCCTTTTGATCTTATTATATTGTTTACTTCTTCTGGGCCAGTACTCGGCAACATAGTTGAAGAACGTTGTCCTGTCTTCTTTCGGATTGGATACTATCGCTCTGACATCGTCCAAAATCCCACTCATACCGTCTCCTTCTCTTTTGGGTTGGCAAAAATATTAAAAAACAGGGGAAAGGCATGGTAGCCTATCCCCCGGAAATGTGCAAGTGGTCTGAAACCCTCAGATAAGGCATTTCGTTTCGCCACATTCGATGTGGTACAACCGTTCCTGGACCGACTCCCGTTCGGGACCATTCTCGCGAAGCATTTTCAATGATGCCAGTATCGATCTATGACTCCTCAGCAACCCGAAGTAGTAGTCGTCCTCGAAAACATTCTTCATGTGTACGAGATGACGGCGGACAAAGGATTCGAGGACCGTTTCACAGTCACGTATGAACCCATCGACCCGGAAGGTGGCTTCCTGCGGACATTCCTCCGCGAGACGGAACGCCGATTCAAGGAATGAGTCCCATCCCCGCGCAAAAGAAAATACATCCGAAAGGCCTAGGATCCTCTTCGGTTTACTTGTCGCCATGCGTGTACTGATAGTTCCCTTCTCATAGTCGTTCCATCTGGACGGATAGGCCTTAAGCATATCCCGGATAGTCCAGATAGCCTTTCTTGGGATATGATTGTCAAACAGGATCTCCACGATATCCTCGGCCCGTTCCTCGTAACTCCTGGCGTCGTCAGACGGAGGAATCCCGCAAAAACCGGAGCGTCCGAGATCGAGCATGAGCGCGCATGTCTCGAGCAGGAGTCTCGTGTCGCTCTCGAGGCGTTCATGCCGCTGAAGATGAGCGGTCATCTCTCCGATCGCCTCGATCCTGAAAACAGCGTGTGCCCCGTTGTGATAGGAGCCCTTCAACCCCGAGAGTAAGGTGTCGATTTCCGGCCTTCGCGATGCGAGCGCCGTTTCGAGGCATCTGCAGTGTTTTGAATACCTCATCCGTACCTCACGATTTGATTGTTTGTAAAAAAACACAAGACGGACTATACCGTATCGAGCCGATTCCGTCAAGGATACTCTCTTAAGTTCCATTCTGAAGTGCAATTTCCTTTCTAACAAAAGACATCTCGTTTTAGGGTACGATAGTTGTGGAGCAACTAATCAAATAACCCATAGCGAGATGTCTTATACTCACCTTACCCTGAA
>Ga0194037_1000032_pt1 | contig 96619 bp, 93 predicted proteins | sample JunL306m_MetaG_FD_148653 | JGI IMG/M metagenome (GOLD analysis project Ga0194037, IMG submission 148653) | Anoxic zone freshwater microbial communities from boreal shield lake in IISD Experimental Lakes Area, Ontario, Canada - Jun2016-L304-6m | ecosystem: Environmental > Aquatic > Freshwater >...
AAAAATCGTCATGTTACGACAGTAGCCTTCCTCATTTTTCATGATTTTCGCTCGAAATTTTCGGATTTACAGCTCGACATGAGATTTGAGATAGATACTAAAATCCGACTATTCGCCGGAAACCGATGCCCTCAATCGCCGGAACATAGGAAGAATGGTACGCGAGACGATCCGGGTCAGGATGAGCATGGTGACGAGCGTGATCGAGAACGCATAAATGGCCCGCATCCACCCCTGAGTGGAATCCGTTCCGCTCATGAATCCGTGCAAGACGAAGAGCGGATAGGCCAAAAACGTCACGTAGTGGATGATCCGCCAGACCTTCGGTGCCATCTTGGTCCGGAGTTCCGCCGTCAAAATCAGGACGACGATAAGATAGAAGGCGATGACGCCTAACATGACCGGAATCTTCATATCATATCCCGCGACTGATTTCCAACCAGCCCGCTCAAACAAGTACGGGACCAGCGCCTCTGCGAACGTAAGCCGGATAAAGCCGTCGAAAAGAAAACTCGCGAAATGGAGCACGACCGCGATAAGCGATGCGAGCGAAAGCGACCGGTGGAACTCGTAGGCATCCGCCCCGGGTATGATTTTCAGAAACGCCCGCGAGCTCATGACTAATCCGTATGCCACGGACGCGGTCAGAAGGATGAACGCAAGGATGCCCGCCGCACGACCGAAATACCAGGGAAACTTTTCCGGTGATCCGAGGATTCCCTGACTCGCGAAGTCCTTCGCTTGCGGGATATGATCCGACGCGTCGAGCGGGTTCGTCCCGTTCAGGACTTCCTGTCCGTCGGACACGCCGTCCCCGTCGGTATCAGGATTGTTCGGATCGGTATGATATATCTGGATCTCAGCCTGGTCGGTCAGGCCGTCCGCATCGCTATCCTTGACCGCGGCATACGCCTTCAGGGAAAACGAAAAAGATACCACGCCGAACAGCATGGCGAGAAAAATGGATTTTCGAAAATGATTATTCCGTTTCATTCGCATTGAACATAAAGGGTCTCATGTGATCAGTATACACCGTTTTACCATCCGTTGTCACCAGAAACGTCGGGATATGGCGTTTCTCGGCGAAAGGAAACGCCTGGTCCCGCCCAAGAATACACAATGTTTTCGCGAATACCTCGGCCTGAAGAACGGTGTCACCGACGACCGTCGCCGATAAGATATCCGTCACGGCGCTCTTTCCGGTCCGAGGATCAATAAGGTGGTGTTTGAGGCTTCCGTCGACTGTCGTCCATCGCCTCCGGTCCGTACCGGATGTCGCCACTGCCACATTCCGTAACATCAAAAGCGGAGGCGGACCGGCCACTTCCGATGGGACGGCGACATCGATCGCCCAGTACCCGTATCCCCGTTCGGTGTCACATCCCGACGTATAGATGTCTCCACCGGCATCGACCAAGAAGTCTTCATTCCCCCGTTCTCGAAGCATTCGGACGACCCGATCGACTGCATACCCTTTCGCGATTCCGCCGAGGTCGATTCGAAGTCCGGCTGGTTTCCGAATAATTCCCGTCAGCAGGTCGACTGAAAGGGAATCAAACGCAAATGAGTCACTGGCGTTTCCGGAAGCCGGGACACCGAACGATTCGCTGCCGAAACTGCCGGCATAGCCTTCCTTTTCGAGATTTGGAAGGATGGACGGGTCGAATACGCCATCGGTTTCCCGATACAGGACAAGCGCTTCGGAAAGGAGTGCCGCCATTTCCGGTGAAACGGCAATTTCTGAAGAGACGTTTAGCCGAGAAAGCTCGCTGTCGTTTTGGAACCGACTGAAACGCGATCCGATATCGCGAAACATTGAAAAAGCGTCCGACAAATCCCGGTTCAGATCCGCCTCACTCCGAGTCTCGGAGACGAGCTTCACGAAGATGTCGGTCCGCATGATTTCGCCTCGGACCTCGCGTTCAACGGCCTTCATACGCGTCGATGATACCGTTCCCATCCAGGTCGGTATTCGTTTCGGAGTACGCGAGATCATCCTCTCCCGGATGACGGTCGAACGCATCCGGGACAGAATCGCCGTCGGAATCGGTGAAATAATCCTGCTGACGCCGCTTCGGATCGGGATCGATCGCGTCCACAAGACCGTCACCATCCGTGTCAGTCTGGTATTCCAGCGGTGTGACCGTCACGACCTTCGACACCTGGCGTGTCACGTACTGCGTCACATAGGTCGTGACGGTCTTCCCCGAACCGCCATCGTCGTCGTCACTCTCGCCGAAGACCGTCCGTGCGGAAACAAGTATCATCAGGACGGAAAAAACCGCCGCCGAAAAATTCAGTGCTGTTCGGAAATCATTCGACATACCCGTAAAAACACCTGTTAGGAAGTCTTCGTCGCGCGCGTCGTCACCGGCACCTGCACGGGAACGGTCTCATTCACGACCTTGGTCACCTGCTGCTGCCCCGCTTTCACCAAGTCGGGCTGCTTCGCGGTGAGATCGTCATACTGCGCCTTGGCATCCGCCATCATCTTTCGATTCTGCTCCCGTTCCGCCGCGAGACCGTCGTAATACCTCTTTCTCGTCTCATCCGAAAACCGGAGCCATTGATACAGGTCACCGATCCGGGAATCCTGGGCTTCGGTTCGTTTCCGTTCCTCGAAAAAAAGTACCGCGAAGAGCGAAAAGGCCAGCGTGACCAACGTCAGCGCCGTGACCGCGAACCTGATTTCCCATGATCGTTTCATAGTCTGTCTTTTATTTCATGTAACACGCGGGAGAACATGCCTTGATTCAGGAACTCCGCGTCGACCGCGTAGGCCGAGGAGAGACAGCCTTCGACGGGGTATTCGGCGCAGAGACCACGGGAGTGACCGTGGAAACCGTATTTAAAGCGCTTTGCTTCCATTTCTCGGCACGAACTACCAGTATCAGTGCTGACGAGAGTATCACAATCGCACCGAATCCGATGATAAGTCGTATTCCAAATGATCGTTTCATACGCTGAAAAGAGATTTCATCATGCTCGTATACCCGTATCCGCACCTCACGGCATATCGCCCGTAATGGTACCAGAAAATCGACGGTTTGCGAAGTTTAGCCAGCTCATCGGGGTCAAGCCCCTGTCAGGTGAGCCTCATTGCTCAACGACTCCTCACGACCCGGATCTTCTTCCGGATCTATCTTTTCTTCCACGCCCTGATCGTTCATGGATGATAAAGTCTCGACCGAATTCCGAACCGTCAGGTTTTTCACCGGGACGGACGGGACAACGACCAGCGCGGAAAGAAAGACCGCTACCAGTGAAACGATCAGTCTTTTTCGTATCCGGTGAGCGGTCTTATTCATATGCGTACTCTCTATATCATGTCTTAGTATCTATCTCAAATCTCATGTCGAGCTGTAAATCCGAAAATTTCGCGCGAAAACCATGAAAAATGAGGAGGGCTACTATTGTAACCTGACGATTTTTGAATGGTTTGTAGCCGAAATTTTCGGATTTCAGCCGGCAAGCGGATTTTTTGGCTTATATGCGCGTTGAGATTTGAGATAGATACTTATGAGGCCCGCGTCGTTCGTGATGCGGTCGGCGTAGCGGTAGCTGTGGTAGTCGTAGCGGTTCCGGAAACGGCCCGCGGGACGGAAGAAGAGGTTCCCGATGAAGCGGATTTCGTTGCGATTGGTTGAGACGAGGATGAAGAAGCGGAAACGCTCGGATTACTTGCCGCGATAGTACTTGAAGACGCCCCAGGCATCACGAAGAAGTACACGGCGACGAATATCGCCACAAACGCGGTGGCTGAAAAAACGGTTATAACGACACGCTTCATACGATGTTTGTTATGGATTATCGTATGCGAAGTTCCCTTTCGCAGGCATACTACGAGGCTCCCCCGCTTCGGTTTTCACCAGACCGGCTCACCGGGAACATGGGCGGGAATGAGTTTCTTTCGCGACCACGGCGCGTTGAAGGATCGCGATCTCAAAAGATAGGCCGGGTCTGATGCCTCATGTATGTATCGAATCTCATTTCGAGAACGTGAACGTGTCGATCAATGTCCCGTCGACCGAGAACAGCCGGACCGTTACCTCGCCCCCGTTGACGTCCACCATGACGAAATCATAGCCCTGATGATAGTAGGTCACCTGATTGCCGATGTTTACGAACTGCTTCTCGGTCGCGTCGGTATTCCCGATGATGAACTGACGTATATCGTTTTTCGCCGCCGGGAAAATATCGGGTCCGATATCCTCTCTGGAATAGATGTGCTCGTGACCGTTGAACACCGCCGTCACGTCGTGCCGGTCCAATATGGCCCACAACGCGTCGCGCTGCTCCGGCTTGGTATCCAGACTCTGTCCGACCTTGTAGCTCATCGGAAACGCCGGCTCATGATAGAAGACGAATATATTCTTCTTCGTGTTGCCCGAGAGATCCTTTTCCAGCCAGTCGAGCTGATCCTGTCCGATCGTGTGTTCTTGTGGCTTCTCGGTATCCAAGACGACAAAATGCGAATTGCCGACATCGAACGAATACGTCATCTTTTCGAAGCCCGACGGGCCGTTCGTCGGTAGATTGAAGAAGTTCCGCCACGCCTTATCGGCAGCCGCCTTGTGGGCCGCGCTGTTCCCGACGATCCGATCATGGTTTCCGACGACCTCGTACGTTATCGGAAGGAGCGGTTTGGCGACGTTCTTCCACATCTTGTAATTCATGCACTTGTCGCTCGTATTACACCCCTGTATCAGGTCCCCGACCGTCATGACGAGCGTCGGGCGCAGTTTCACGATACTGTCGATCGCCTTTTGAAATGAGCCGGTGTTTCCGGGAAAATTGAACATCTGCGTATCGCCCAAAACGGCGAACGAGAAATGTTCCGGATCGTTCGGCACGATCGGAGTATTCCCCGGTCCTACGCCGGGAGACTCGTCCTTGATCCAGGAAATATACAGATTCCGAAGGTTCGTGGTCGTACGATTATAGGCGGTATTCCACCGTTTATCAACGGCGCTTCTGAAGGAATGCGTAAAGAAATATGCGAAACAGAGTCCGAGCACGAAGAGCCCTACGATGAACAGAATTCGTATTTTCTTTTCCGACATGCGGTTATTCTTATTCTTACCGGATCAGACTGGCCCACGGCATACTCTCCTCATCATCCCCCGCGAAAGAATCCCGCGTTCGTGACAAATCGCAGACCGGCTCTCGGATACTACGATCCGGTCCCGGCCGGATTTTCACTCGTACCGCAGGGCCTCGATCGGCGGTATCTTCGATGCCTTCCATGCCGGGTACAGTCCGAACAGCACCCCTATCAAGAACGAGACGACGAACCCGATCGCGATCGACGAACCGGGCACGATGAACTGCCATTCATATCCGAGTTTCGGTATGATGATCGATGCGAGAAACGCGATACCGACCCCGAAGAGAATGCCGACAATCCCACCGAATCCAGCCACGACTCCGGACTCGATAAGAAACTGGATCATGATATGGTGTGGCTGGGCGCCGACCGCCTTACGCAACCCCACCTCGCGGATACGCTGGTTGACCGCGATCAGCATGGAATTCATGATACCGATACCGCCGACCATAAGCGAAATCGAAGCGATAGCCGTCAGGAAGTATTTAAGCACGTCCGTCACGCTCGAAAGCACCGCGAGCGCCTGGTCGGTGCTCCGGATGGAAAAGTCGCTGTCTTCCCCCGCCTCAAGCTTGTGCCGGTCCCGTAGCAACGATTCGATATCCGACTTTGCCACATCCATGTTTTTCAGGTCGTCCACTTTACCACGGACAAAGTTGAGGTAGTCGATGCCGAGAAGAAGTTTTTGCGCCGTGCCAAGCGGGATATAGACGAGGTCGTCCGGGTTCGAGAACGTGCTCCCGCCACGCGAAGCAAGCACCCCGACGACACGGAACGGGATCTTCTTGATAATAACGGTCTCCCCGATCGGGCTCGAGTTCGGGAACAGATCCTGCGCCCGCGTCGAACCGAGTACCACGATGCGGGACAGATTATTCTCCTCCTCGGGGAAAAAGAACCGCCCCTCCGCGACTTCCATATTCTCGACCGAGACGACCTCCGGCGAAACCCCTTGGAAACTCGTCTGCAGCGATGCCGCAGGCGACTCGATGGACGCCGATCCGGATACGTACCCACTCGTGGCAACCAGATTCGGAACATTGCGAGTCTCGCGCATCGCGTCGAGGTCCCCGTTCTTCAGGGTCGTGGTCACGATGCCGAGTGCCGAGGCCGGCGGACCGTTCTCATGCGATGCGCCCGGCAACACACTTACCAGGTTCGAACCGACTTTGGCCACCTGCGAGAAAATGAGCGCCTGTGCCGATGCACCGATCGACATGACCAGGATGACCGCTGCCACGCCGATAACGATGCCGAGCACCGTCAGGAAAAACCGCAGTTTCGCGGCGGCCAACGAACGATAGGCGATTTTTACCGGGTCGGAGAATTTCATGATAATCAGTCAACAATGAGCGGAAAACGGTCAACGGCAGACAAAGGAACCAGGTAAAAAATATTGATAATACCGAAATAGCTTGATCTGTTGCATATCGCTACCAAAGAAACTCGCCTCGCGAATGCCGGGGCGAACTCCTGAACGTAGCAGTGATTCAGTTCATTTGATATAAGACTTCATTCCGGCACCCTGTTTCACTTTCCCCGTTCCCTCTTTTACATGTTTCGTTTTACATTTTTCATTTCAATGTCTTCTCCCCGTCCCCCGCGATCTTGCGTCTGAGTACCGGCTCATCCGAGACGATCCTGCCATCCACCACCCGGATGATCCGCTTGGCATGTTCCGCGGTCGAGGTCTCGTGTGTCACGAGGATGATTGTCCGTCCGGCATCGTTCAGTCCCTGGAGGATCCGCATCACCTGCAATCCTGACTTGGAATCGAGGTTGCCGGTCGGCTCATCGGCGAAGACGATATCCGGGTCGTTCACCAGGGCCCGCGCGATCGCCACACGCTGTTTTTCCCCGCCGGAGAGCTGGTTAGAAAAATGTTTCGCGCGATGCGTCATGTCGACGGCCGCGAGTGCTTCCGCGATCCGCTTGCCATTGTGTTCCGTCGGATCATTGTCATACAACAGTGGCAACTCGACATTCTCCGAAACCGTCGTCTTCGGCAATAGATTGAACGCCTGGAACACGAATCCGATCCGCTTGTTCCGGAGATTCGCCAGCTCATTGTCCGACAGTCCCGCAACATCCCGACCGTCAAGGAGGTACTCCCCACCGCTCGGCCGCTCAAGCAGTCCCAGGATATGCATCAGGGTCGACTTTCCGGATCCCGACGGCCCCATGATCGCCACAAACTCACCTTTTTCCACCGAAAAAGAAACCCCTTGCAAAGCGGTCGTTTTCACCTCCTCGCTCTCGTATGTTTTGCTGAGATCCTTAACAGTGATGAGAGCCATAAAAGTAGTCGAAAGTCACGAGTCGAAAGTGAAAAACGGATAACCGATAGACGTTTACGATCCTATTGTAGCACACCTACCTCAAACATCGGTCGGACACCCGTTATTATACCGCGATAATCCGTTCATATCCGAAACGGGCGAGATCGAAGGCGATATCGTCATAACTTTTCCCGCAGAGCATCCCGCCAGCAAGGAACTCTTCCTGTGTCACCTCAGCGAGACAGAAGTCCGGCAACGGGAACACGTCCTTCTGTGCTTCCGTTTCGAACTCGAAATCGACGAGAACAAGTCCCGCGAGCGCGCCCTGGAATACATCCACTTCAGCGGTACGTCCGTTGAAGTCATAAACGTAGCGGGTCTTGCCAACCCACTTGCCTTCGATGGTCGAGAGCGCTGCATATTCTTCCCCGGAAAGGCGTATCGTCTGCTCTTCCATCTTGGAGGAATCCGTTCCCTTAACCGGAAGTTTCTTGGTCATTTCCAATGCGTCGCCGTTCCGGCGGATGCGGAGCACCGGATGCCGGGACGCGACGGGCAGGTAGATATCGATCATCTCCTTGCTCGGACATTCCGAGAGTCCGTCCGGCAGTCGTCTCGCAAGGTAAGTCCGTTCAAGTTCGATCATACGCATGATTTAAATCGGATTCGAAACCACCACTTCCAACAACGGCATCAGGTAGTGGTCGAAATGTCTCCCTTCTTTCGCGTACAAGGCGTCGATTTCCATTTTATCTTTCGACACGTATATGAGCGACTCGAATTCGGGCTGTTCCCCGTCATCCTTCAGTTTCGCTTCAAATTCGCCGTAATGATCAGAAAGCTCCCGCGAGGAGACACTGAGCTTCAATATGAATATCGCCGCGATCGAATGGACGCGAGAATCATACCGTAGGTACCCGACACCGAAATCCGAGACGGAGTCGCCGACATCGATCCCGACCTCTTCTTGCAGCTCCTTCCTTATATTATGTTCCAAGTCGATCACGACGCCACGAACATCATCCTTATCCAGACCACCACCGACGCATTGGATATTCCCGGGAACAGACGTCTGTTTTCCCATCCGGCCGAAGACCAACATGCCATCGGATGTCTCGAACAGACAGGACGTGTGAAGATTCTTACACGCGTACTCTCCGGGAAGGCCTACCCTTCTCGTATAGAGATAGTGCGCGTAATCGCTCAACTCGACGATGACCGTCGTCACGTCTTCGGTTTCCTCGATATCCGATATCGTGAACACCTCGCCTCTGGTGTATCCGTTTCCATCGGCGATCAACCCGTTCCAATACGCATCGATCGTATCTTGCAATCCAGTCGGCAAAACGAACTTCTTTCCGGTGAACACGACCTCCAGTCTCTTCTCCAGCGGGAAAAGCGTGTCCTGTTGCATAATCGCGATATGAGAATGAATGTGGCGTGCCAAGACCACGTCACCAGGCTTCGACCTATAGAGGAGAGATTCCGATTCGTACGATACCCCCTCGCCGTACTACCATATAACACTATATGGTAGTACCCCTTCGAAGAAAGCCGACGAGTATTCCCTTTTCACGCTTAGAACGGCGCGCATTCGTCGCCACAGTCGCCGTCGCAATCGCATTCCCCGTCGCAATCGTCGCAATCGCAGTCGCCGTCGGAATAGCCGTCATCGAGGCCAAGATCGAAGTATTTGAGGAAGACGGACGGCATCGTCCTATACTTTTCGGTCGTAAGCATCTTCGCCGCTTCCGTCACCCAGGCGACGTCATATTCGATCTCGTCGTCGATCTCCTTCAGCTCCTCTTCCGACATTCCGACGAACTCGCTCATCCAATAAGGCGCCCAGTCTTTCTTTTTTCCCACATGCTTGGATAGCACCTTGTCGTGCACTTTCTTTTCCAACGCCAGCTTCTCCAGTCGCATCCGGATCGAGTCGGCTTCCATGGTCAGGTCGTCGATCTCCCGCTCCCGGCGATCGATCATCGCACGAAGCAACAAATCCTCCTCCTCTTTCTCGTTCATCGGCTGATACAACAGGAACTCGCACTCCTCGAGTGCCAACAGGGCAACAGCACGTATCTCGGAATCGCTTTCCGTCTCGACGTACTTCCTCAAGAGGTCCACTGCATCCTGCGTACCGGCATGCGCCAGCTCCTGCAACTCCACCAGGGACAATACCTTCGGTGCAACATCCTTCTTCGCCACCGATCCGCCCTTCGGTGTGACATCCTTTTTTGCCACCGATCCGCCCTTCTTCGCTTTCTGTGCCATACGATTTTACGATTACAAGATTACCCTTCCTCATCCCTATTTTTCCACAAAAAAACCCGCCTGTAAAGCGGGTTTAGCAAAATCGTTATTGACTTTCTTCGTCCCCGTTCCCAACCCATTAACTCGTTAGCCCGTTAACAAAATAACTTTCTGTCTCCGTTCCAGCACTTTTCACTTTCCGTTCCCATACTTTTCGTTTTTCGCTTTACACTTTGCACTTTTTATTACGGTGCCTTCGCGGTAACGACGACGTCACCCTCGGACAAACCGCTCTTCACCTCGATCAGACCGTCATCACCTTCAAGACCGAGGGTCACTTCGACGCGATGCGAAGCGATGCCGTCTTGCGACAGGTCGACGAAGTTCTTCGTCCCCTCGTGGGCGACCGCACGGAACGGAACGGCAAGCACATTGTCCGCCTTCGCGGTCACGGTATCGACGGTGGTACTCATGCCTTCCCTGAGCCGCGCATCCGCATCCGAAAGGCGGAACCGCGTCACATACGACACGACGTCTTGTATGACGGTCGAAGACGGCTCGATCTCGGACACGGTCGCATGGAAGATATCATTTTTGGTCAGTGCATCGAACGTCACGGTCGAATCCATTCCGACCTTGAGCTTGGTGACATCCGCTTCCGGCACGCGTGCCTCGAGGACCAGCCCGCTATCCTGCTTCGAGACCCGTCCGATGACGGCCCCGGCGAGCGCGGTCTCACCCTCACGGACATCGAGCTTGGTGACGACCCCGTCGATCGGTGCAACGATGGCGCTCCGGGAAATCTGCGTCCCGATGATTCGGACCTGTTGCCGAGCCTGTTCCGTCGCGAGCTTTTTCGCGGCCTTCTCCTCCGGCTTCAGCATATTCCACTTTCGACGCGCGAGCAGTTCGTTCTCCACCGCGATGGAAAGCGAGATATTCGCATTGTCCAACTGTGAACGAAGCACCGACGTATCGAGGGTCGCGATCGTCTGCCCAGCCTTCACAGCGTCACCTCGGGAAACAAGGACTTTCTCGACGGTCCCGATGCCGGCAAAGGAAAGATCGGCGTACTCCTGCGGAACCAGTTCACCGGTCACCGATACTGTCTGCGATACGGATGTGCGCGAGACCGGTTCCGTCACATAGAGCGTTTTCGGCGGACGCGTCATAAACCAGGCCGTACCGCCCAAGACAATGGCGGTCAGAATGACGATCCAGATAATCTTGCTTTTCTTTTTCATAGTATGTTTCCGGGCGGACACGGGAACCCGCCATTACAACGCATTAAAACAAATTTTTCTGCCTGGCATGCGACGCCGCCTCGTCCATCGCCCGGTTCGCCTCGGCGTCCGCGATGGCATTCTGCTCGCGCGGGATATGCGAGAACGACACCTGCCCGAAATCGAGCGAGAGGTTCCACACCTCGAAGAACAGTGGTTGGAGCTTCGCATTCTCTATCTTATAAATATGGTTCAATTGCCGGCACGCGAGCTCGGAATCCATCCGGCACTCGATGCGGGTCCGCTTCGCCTTTTCCTTACCGATCGTCGCCTTGATCTTGCGGAGTCCCGCCGCGATCGCCGCGTATTCCGCCTCATTGTTCGTCTTGGTCCCGAGGAACTCACCGAACCGCTTGTCCAGGGTCTCGATGAACACGCCAAGGGCCGCCGGCCCCGGATTCCCCCTCGATCCCCCGTCCGAATACATGACAATCGTTTCCATAGTGTAGAGTATATCACATCTCCGCGCTCCGGCGCATGTCGACGAGTTTCAATTGAAGGTTTACCGACCCGTTCCACTCGTTCTCGTCAAGCTGAAACACGATGTCAATCGTATCGCCTTGGGATAGTCCCGGGATTCGGTCCGCGAGCGAAAAACCGATCGCGTCGAACTTTTTCCCGCCCGGTACCGTGAGTGCAAGCTTGAGATGCTTCCCATCCGACCCGACCAGACGCGCTTCCGCGACCCGGACCGCCTCGAGCAGGAAAATCGGCTCGGGATTTCCCTGGCCGAACGGCGCGAGCCGTTTCACCCGTCGCGCGAAATCAAGTGTCAGGAACGGGTGTGGCAGTCGCAGGTCGATCGAAGTCTCCGGTTCAAGCATCGTTCCCGTCATCCGCTCAGCCGTCAGTCGTTCCAGTCGTTCTTCGAGCGCGGCCAGATGCTCGTTACGCACCGTGAGTCCGGCAGCCTGCGCATGCCCGCCGAACCGTTCCAATAAGTCGGCACATGCCTCGATCACCTCGATGATATTGAGCTCGGGAATGCTCCGGAGCGATCCGCGACTCATCTCGACCCCCTTCGTGAGCACGATGGTCGGCTTGCGGAATTCGTTGGCAATCCGCCCGGCCACAAGTCCGACCACGCCGAAATGGAAATCCTCATGCGCGGCGAACACGAACCGCTTATCCGCGTTCTGAAGCGCGACCAGACGCACCGCCTTGGCGATCTCGGCACTCACCTTCTGCCGGTCGGTATTGTGTCCCTCGAGTATCCCGGCCATTTCGCGCGCCTGATCGGGATCTTCCTCGGCCAAAAGGTCGTACGCCACCCGCGCATGCGCCATCCGGCTCGCCGCATTGATCCGTGGCGCGATCTGAAAACTGATATCGCGCGCGGTAGGCGCTTTTCCGCCCCCGATCGGTATGCGCCCGCGGGAAACCATCTCGCGAAACCCGTGCCGCTTGGATTTCGACAGTACGACAAGCCCATACGTGACGATGGTCCGGTTCTCACCGATAAGCGGCATCACATCCGCAACCGTCCCGACCGCCGCGACATCGAGGAACCATTTCAGTTGTTCCCGTTCATCGGGGAAAAACCGTATATAGACGGCCTGAAGCACCTTGAACGAAATACCCGCCCCGCAGAGCTCCCGGAAAGGATAGGTCTCGCCGGGCAACCGCGGGTTGACGAACGCATACGCGTCGGGCAGTGTCTCGGGAACATGATGATGATCGATGACGATCGTATCCATCCCGCGTCGTTTCGCCTCGGCGATCGGCTCGTGATCGGTCATGCCACAATCGACGGTGACGATGAGCGTCACGCCGTCGCGCGTAAAAATATCGAGCGCGATTTCGCTCAACCCGTGCCCCTCGGTATGTTTGTCGGGAATATGGACCGTGACCGGTATGCCGAGTTTGACCAGCGCCTCGCGCAAAAGGACGGTCGAGGTGATCCCATCCGCATCGAAATCGCCGAACAGTCCCACCCGCTCGCCGGTATCCCGAGCCTTCGCGAACCGTTCCATGACGCGTTCCATCGATGAAAAGAGGAACGGGTCATGCAAGTCGCGATCGTAGTCCGGCTCAAGAAACCGCTCCCGCTCTTCCGGAGTCACGACACCACGAAGCGAAAGCAACGCCTCGATAGCCGCTTCGACCGATTCGGGAGACTGTCCCGTCCCTTCTTCGGATTTCAATTTCCAGATCGGTGGCATGACAGGAGCATGAAACGTGTTATGAGTACGAAACGCGTCCGGACATCCGTCTGGAATCCGGGCGCGAAACAATGATCATTCGTCATCGGAATGATCAGATACAGACGAGCTCCGCTTCGAACCGCCGCGTCGTTGCGTCCTTAAGCGTGATGCGGAACGCGAGCTTCTCTCCGCCGTCGGTACAGAGGAAATCCCGATTCAGATTCAGGTCCTGCGCGAGTCGTTGCGCGTCGAGCTCGTAGGGATTCGGGATGATGAGATACTGGGAATTGGAGAAAAGCGCGTTGACCCGTCCGATCATTTCACGAAGCGGCATCATCGTCGTCACGAAGAAATCGGCTACACCGAGCGACTGTGCACGGACACGGTCGTCCTCACGACCCATGTGCGACAGGAAAATGACGGGGATCTGCGCGGTCGCGACGTTCTTCCGAAGCGCTTCGACCAGCCCGAAGCCATCCATACGTGGCATGATGATGCCGGTAAGGATGATATCCGGAACCATCTGATTGATCTTCTCCAAACCGTCGAGCCCGTCCATCGCCTCCCGGACCTCGAACCCTTCGGTCCGGAGCGCCTCGGCATAGAGCGACCGTGATTCCGCATCGTCATCGATCACGATGACATTCCGCTTTATAGCATCCATAGCAAAAGAGAAAATGCTTATGATATTCAGAGCCTTTCCGTTCGAAGCTTGTACGCTCCAACGGAATCCTGACGGACAGGCTCTTATCCGGTGTTTAATCCGGTGCTTACGATTATAACAGAAATTCAAGCCAAAAGACAACGTAGCCGAAAGAAAGCGTATAAACAGAGACACTATTTGACACTCATTCACAGGAAGGATATCCTACAAAGCTCTTTCACAAACGAACTTCTTTCCATCAATCATTATCCGAAAAGGAGTACCCGGATGAGACATCAGAACGTTCCCAACCCGGCCATTTTTTCCCTTAGCAGATTTCTTGATCCCTTTTCCACTATCAAGGGAAATGGGTCCCACGCGGAATTCGGGAGTGCATCGTCCCCGACTGCGGAACCGCATCATGTAAGAAACTTTCGCGATGAGGATATCACCTTCGAGGACAAGATCGTCCGCCCCCTGATCCCCGACCGGAAAAACCGCCTCGTGCTCAAGGGCGAGTATATCGACGAAGATCCCCTTCTCATGGGGCTGCCTTCATACCGTATGCCGTGCCTGGACCTCCGCTCGATCGAGAAAGGCATCGGAAGTGTCTTCTCGCTCATCATTCGGAAGATACAGATAACAGGAAAACAGATACGCATCCCGAAAGACCTGCTCCCCGTTCAGAAAAGCATGAGGCCGACCGGAAAGGCGACCGTCATAGAATACATAATGAGGGATCCGCTTCCCGTCAAGGCCAAAATCGTCAAGACCTATTTTCGAGACGATCAGGATCTTATCCGGGAGGAATGCGCGGTATTTCACCGGGGGACCTGCCTCACGATCCTCATGCAAATGTTTTTCCGAGACGGGATATCGCCAAGCACGTTCTTTTCCCTTCCGAAGTTCACCCCTTCCGAAGAAAACAATCACCTGATCGTCTGTCGCGACCGATATCCGTCCGATGTGGATTCAAAGGTCCGTGACGAGATCATCCGACAGGCACGGACGGATACCGTCTCGCGTTTGGCCTTTTCGTCAGGTGCGTAAAGATACTCGTGTCGAAGGCTCTGGGAATTCCCGGAGCCTTTTCATTTTCGGCCCGTGAACCGCCGCCACTTTATATCGTTCTTGACATACATCCGTGGTCATCCGATGAAAGAGCCTTGATACCGCCATTTTTTCATGGTATCTTTTCCGTATGGCGGTTATCTCTCCGTATGCGGGAGTTTTTTCGAAGGATGTCCTTGCAGATCTTCGACTTGTGGCTCATGACCCGTTAAATCCCTCTGCCAGCTGACGATCGATTACGGGGCGCGTTTTCGACTTTAGACTTGTGACTATCTATCCCTATGCGCTTCCACAACACCCTCACGAAACAGAAAGAGGAGTTCGAACCGCTCCACCCGGGCAAGGTCGGCATGTACGTCTGTGGCCCGACGGTCTATGACTTCGCCCACATCGGCAATCTGCGCGCGTACGTCTTTTCCGACACGATCCGCCGATTGCTCGAACACGACGGGTATGAGGTCCGCCTCATCAAGAACATCACCGATGTCGGCCATCTGACGGCGGACGATTTGGCACAAGGAGATTCCGGCGAGGACAAGGTGGAACGTCGTGCCAACGCGGAAAAGAAGACTCCCGAGGAGATCGCCCGGTTCTACGAGGACGCGTTCCATGCCGACGAGGAGTCGCTCGACATCCTTCCCGCGCAGTTTTTCCCGCGCGCGACGGCGCATATCCCGCACATGATCCGGATGATCGAGACCCTGATCGCCCGCGGTCACGCGTACGAGGTGAACGGCAATGTTTTTTACGACGTCACTTCGTTTCCGGAATACGGAAAGCTTTCGGGCAATACGCTTGACCAGCTCAAGACCGGCGCCCGTCTCGAAGAGCATCCCGACAAACACAATCCGTGGGATTTCGCGCTCTGGCTCCGTGCACCCAAAGAACACCTGATGAAGTGGCCATCGCCGTGGAGCGAAGGGTATCCGGGATGGCATATCGAGTGCTCGGCGATGAGCATCGAATACCTCGGCGACACGATCGACATCCATACCGGTGGCGAGGATCACATCTTCCCCCATCACGAGGCCGAGATCGCCCAGTCGGAGGGCGCGACCGGAAAGCCGTTCTCGCGGTTCTTCATGCATGAACGTCATATCCTTGTGGACGGGACGAAGATGTCCAAGTCCAAAGGAAATTTCTACACGCTGGCCGATATCGTCGCCAAAGGATTCTCTCCCATGGACCTGCGACTCCTCTACCTGTCCGCGCACTACGGCAGCCAGATGAACTTCACCTGGGACAGCATGAATCAGGCACGGAAAAACCGCGAGACGCTCGGCTCCCTTCATGCGCGCCTGTCACGGAATACTCACGTGAGAGGAGAAGATATAACGCCTGAATATAGGGAGAAATTCCTTGAAGCACTCCGTGACGATTTGAACACGCCACTCTCGCTCTCGGTCCTTCTCGGCTTCGTGAAAGCGGTGAATACGGCCCTCGATGCGGGTACGCCGTTCGATGCGCGCGCGGCGCTCTCCTTTCTCGACGAGGCCTTCGAACTCTTCGGGCTTCGCTTCGAACGGACGATCATCTCGGCAGACGTACAAACGCTCATCGGCAGGCGGGAAGAAGCCCGCAAGGCCAAGGACTTCGCATTGGCCGACCGGCTGCGCGACGAGATCGCCGCCCTCGGCGTCTCCGTGAAGGACAGCGTCTCCGTCCGCGATTTGCCGGCAGGAATGAGGGCGAAGAAGAAGACGTGAAATAACTACCTGCACCATACGCATGACGGGTCGATTAAAAAAAACAACCCATATGACTTTCGGCATATGGGCATGGTTCGGGTTGTCTCAGACCGTCTCGACGGAAACTCAGCCGAAAAGCGACGGTACATTGATTGCCCCGGAGAAGATTTTCTGTCCGGTGGAAACAAAGGTCGCGATTGCGGATTCCCAGGATTCGAATTCCGAATATCCCCCGGTGATATCCGTCATATGACCGTACTCCGTGCCACCGTCAGTCAGACACAGGCTGAGCGTCGCTTTGCGGAATCCGTCGACCTCGAACCCGTACCGACGATAGACATCGACCGGAGTTTCTTCACTACCGATTCCGTCCGTTTCGGGAAGTTCGCCATCAAGGTCCTCATCCAAAACGACACGACTATCAAGACCGAGCACGTATGCGTCCCACGCTCCCAGGACCAGCTCAGCTACGGCATGAGACACTTTCTTTCCTCCGTATGAGAACATGAGAAAGGCATTGATACTGATTGACCCGTCACGCGGGGCCAGTGGTAATTCTATCGGCTTTCCAGACATGGCTTACTCCTTCGTTTTTCGGTTATGGTAAAATACAACGATTCTTCCGCCACGCATATTCAAGCACAGAATCGAATCAACATACCCCGCAGCAGAGCTGTCCCCTCACTACGCTCCGCTTCGTATCGGCGGGGTATGCAGGAGCTTCGCTCTAACTCATCTTGGAAAACCAACGGTTTTCCAAACCATTCCTTAGCGGTGTCCTCGGGGCAGAGCCCCGAGGTATTTCTCGAATAAATGTAAAGAGTCAAAAAAACGCCTTCATACGGCGAAGATCCACCTGTTTCCATTTCCGGAAATCCGTAGTAGAATGGAAAGTACTATGGCAGGAAAACAGGACCATCTCCGCATCCCCCCGCACAATATCGAGGCCGAGCAATCGGTGCTCGGGGCGCTTATGCTCGACAAGGACGCGATCATCAAGATCGCGGATATCGTGCGTCCCGGCGATTTCTACAAGAACGACCATAATCAGATCTTCGAGACGATGCTCGAGCTCTACGAGGACCGTGAACCGATCGACGTCCTCTCGCTCGCGAACCGACTCGAGGAGAAGGGAAAGATCGATGCAGTCGGCGGTTCGGCCTACCTCGCCTCGCTCGTAAACATCGTCCCCTCCGCCAGCAACGTCGCCCACTACGCTAAGCTCGTGCAGAAGAAATCCTTGTTGCGTCGGCTCATCTCGGCCGCGTCCGAAATCGTCGAGATGGGATTCAACGAGGAAGACGATGTACAGAAGGTACTCGACGAGGCCGAACAGCGGCTCTTCGGCGTCTCACAGAAATACATCAAGCAGGATTTCATCCCGATCCATTCCATCCTCGAAGAAGCGTTCAACCGCATCGACGAATTGCACAAGAGCGACAAACATTTCCGTGGTGTCCCGACCGGCTTTACGGACCTCGACAACATGCTCTCGGGACTGCAGAATTCCGACCTCATCATCCTCGCCGCCCGGCCATCCACCGGCAAGACCAGCCTCGCGCTCGACATCGCGCGCCAGGTCGGCGTGAGCGCCAAGGTGCCGGTCGGCATCTTCTCGCTCGAAATGTCGGCGGACCAGCTTGTGGACCGCATGATCTCGTCGCAGTCCGGCGTAGACCTCTGGCGGCTGCGCACTGGCAAGCTCAATACCGAGGGCGAAGGGAACGACTTCCAACGCATCGGCGAAGGCATCGGCATCCTTTCGGAGGCACCGATCTTCATCGACGATACGTCATCGGCGAATATCATGGAGATGCGCACGATGGCACGACGACTCCAGTCCGAACACAAGCTCGGTCTCATCATCATCGACTACCTGCAGCTCATGGAGGGCCGTTCGAGCAACAGCAACAACCGCGTGCAGGAGATTTCCGAGATCTCCCGCGGACTCAAGCAGCTCGCCAAGGAACTCAATGTGCCGATTATCGCCCTCTCGCAGCTGTCGCGTTCCGTGGAGTCGCGACCGGACGGCATGCCGAAGCTTTCCGACCTCCGCGAGTCCGGTTCCATCGAACAGGATGCCGACATCGTACTCTTCATCTACCGCGAGGACCGGGTCAAGCCGGACACCCCGAACAAGAATATCGCCGACATCATCGTCGCCAAACATCGTAACGGCCCCGTCGGCAAGGTCTCGCTCTATTTCGACGACAACAGCGCGAGCTTCAAGAACCTGGAGAAGTACCACAGCCCGGAAAATTAAGTATCCCGTTACATCCGACTACGACGCTATGGATCGTTATCTGTTACCTGTTGACTGACGCTTATGCGTTACCCGAAACCATTCCAAAACCTGATCACTCACTTTTCCGCGCTCCCCTCCGTCGGCCCCAAGATGGCCGAGCGGATCGTGTTGCACCTCTTTAAACAGGAACACGAGAAGCTCCTCGCCTTCGCGGAAAGTCTCGAAGGCCTGCAAGACCTTTCCCTCTGTACCCGATGTTTTCACATCGCCGAAGGACCCTTGTGCGACATCTGTTCCGATCCGAAGCGCGACCAGACGATTCTATGCGTCGTGGAGGAGCCGATGGACGTGATCGCTATCGAACGCTCCGGCGGACACGCCGGTCTCTATCATGTCTTGGGCGGGGTCATGCGCACCGGCAACGGGGATACCGATCCGACACTCCGGATCCACGAGCTCGTTTCCCGCGTCCGAAACGAGGACGTGAAGGAAGTCATCCTCGCGCTCAATCCGACCACCGAGGGCGACCTGACCACACTCTATCTGCGCAAGAAGCTCGAACCGCTCGGCGTCCGCGTCTCACGCCCGGCCCGTGGCCTCGCGACCGGGGGCGACATCGAATACGCCGACGAGGCGACGCTCACCTCGGCGATGAAGAATCGGGAGGCACTCGGATGATACCGACATTCGGTCGTTAGTTGACGGTTCAATCACGGGACATGCTTTACAGACGCTCATCCGTGCGGTATAACGAGGAAAACCGTTCATTAAAACCGCGCGGAAAACGGGACCGTCACCGCACCGGGCGCTATTTTTTCAAACAAGGTCAAACAGGAAAAACCATGAAGACGAGAACGCTTTTCGGCATCGCGTGGGTCGCCATCCTCCATCGCTTGTTCGGAAAAAGACTCACACGCAATCCGCAATATCAAGGCATCAAATCCGCCGGCACGAAATATCTGTGACCGTCGAGAAAACGTCCGCTTTCTTAGTATCTATCTCAAATCTCATGTCGAGCTGTAAATCCGAAAATTTCGTTGGAGCGCCAACCAGAGGTTGGTCACCCTCTGGGTGAAAAACCATGAAAAAGGAGAGAAGGCTACTGTCGTAACCTGACGAGTTTTGAATGGTTTGCAGCCGAAATTTTCGGATTTCAGCCGGCAAGCGGATTTTTTGCCTTATTATCGCGGTGAGATTTGAGATAGATACTTACAGCCATAAGACCCATCCGTCGATCGACGGTCTTATGGCTTTTTTCAACCACAGCCATCCATACTATTCAGCACTGGTTGGCTGAGAATCCCTCTTTGGTGCTAAAATAAGCACAGAATCGATGTTTTATATAAAAATGCTCAATCCGCAGTCACAAATCCCCCTTGCCCTCTCTTTTTTGGAGAGGGCAATCCCCCTTTCCGAAAGGGGGAGACTCACTTATTTTCGCTGGTACTCTGATCGATATCTCCCTTTCGAAAAGAGTACCGAGTCTTCGAGGCACGTCGTTTACGAACGACGGTGCCGAGGGGACCGCGTGCCGCCAAAGCTTTTAGCGGAGGCGCAGGGATTCGTGTTTGACCGGTCGAAGTCGGAAGATCTTTTTTAGAACGTGTCGATTAATAAACTTCAAGAAAACCAACCCGGTCTCCTACCGGTGCGTACCATTCGTCCTTCCCATGTCCGGCCATATAGGCCTGATAGTCTTCCGACTTTACGGACCGTATTGCCTATCCCCCGATTAGCTGTTATCCTGAAGGCACTATTGAGCCACTTTCGCCGTATGGAGCTTCCGAAGAAAACCCCTTCCGTCTGGGTCGTTGTTCCCGCATACAACGAGGCAACCGTCATTCGATCTGTCATTTCGGAAATCCGTTCGGCCGGATTCACGGACATCATTGTCGTCAACGACGGCAGTATGGACGATACGCAGGAAAAAGCATCGGCGGCCGGCGCCATAACGCTCAAACATCTTTTGAATCGTGGCAAGGGCGCCGCCGTAAAAACCGGCATCGAGGCCGCCAAGGAACTCGGTGCGGACATCGTCGTCACGCTTGACGGCGATGGTCAACACGATCCGGCGGATATCGCCCCCATGATCGCACTCGTCCGCGAAGGATACGACGTCGTACTCGGCTCGCGGCTCAAAAACTGCGACGGGATGCCGGCACACAAGATCGCGCACAATCACATCGGCAATTTCCTGGTCTGGATGGTATACGGCCTCTGGGTGACGGACAGCCAAAGCGGTTTCCGCGTCTATTCCAAGAAGGCGCTCGAACTGATAGACACCAAGACGGACCGGTACGAGTACGACAGCGAGGTGATCCGCGAGATAAAGCATCACCAATTGAAATTTATCGAACTCCCCATCAAGGTCCGCTACACCGAATACTCGATGGGCAAGGCCCAGAAAATGAACCTGAAAAACGGCATCAAGACCCTTATCAAGATGATCCTTTCGTCGTCATAACCTATGAGCATTTATCAGATCATTCTCGCGCTCGTCGCTTTTCTCTTCATCTGGAACGGTATCGCGAAATTCATCCGACACGAGCGGAGCCAGACGATATTCAAACTGGGTGTCTCGACTCTCATCTGGGGAAGTGTCTTGGCCTTCGCGCTCTTCCCGCGGGTCAGCTTTACCGTGTCGAAGGCCATCGGCCTCGGCGAGAACCTCAACACCCTCATCTTCATCGGCTTCGTCGTCGTCTTCATCATCCTCTTCAAACTCCTCAGCGTCATCGAACGCCTCGAACGTAACCTCTCCGAAATGGTCCGCAAAGAGGCGCTGGAAAAATTACCCCCCAAGAAAAAGGCAAGTCTATGAGAATCTGTTTTGTCCTGGAGCACTTCTATCCGCACGTAGGTGGCGTCGAAACTCTTTTTTCCGAACTCGTCAAAAGACTTGTCTTTAGTGGAAACGAGATACGGATAGCGACTAGTAATTCCGGTGGCGTTACCGGAACACGAGACTTTCACGGCGCAACCGTCCATTATTTCGAAAGTCGATCCTTTTTTGGTCATCCCCTTCTTTCCGAACAAGATATAACCGAACACATACAATGGGCGGATATCGTCCATACGACGACTTACACCGCGGCCCCCACTGCATATACGCTTTCAGAAAAATACGAAAAACCTTGTATTATCACGGTTCACGAGGCTATCGGGAGCAAATGGTTGTTGGTAGAAAAGAACCCGTTGAAGGCTCTTTCCTTTTGGTTATTCGAATGGTTCGTAGTAACCAAACACTATACGGCCTGGCACGTCGTTTCCCATGCCACCGAGACAGACCTCCTTCAATATGGGGTAGACCGGAAAAAAGTCGAGACCATTTATCTCGGCATAGATGAGACGATTTGGAATAAAGATGTCATGAAGACGGATATTACCCGACATTTCGGTGTGAACCCGGATAAGAAGGTTTTCATCTACACTGGACGCCCTGGAAAGCCAAAGGGGATCTTCGTACTTCTTGACGCTATTAGAAAATTGGACGCATCGCTTGATGCGTCCTATGTATTCTGTTTCATACTCAGTAATGATCCGCTGTTAGAAAGGGTGCGTTTCGAGCAAATCGTCAAAAAGGAACACCTTACCAACCGGATTTTTATCACGGATTCCGTCCCTTATCCCGAACTGCCGAGTCTTCGGAAAAGTGCCCTCGCGGCCATCGTCCCATCGTTAACGGAAGGGTTTGGATTCAGCGCCGTCGAGACTGTGGCTCTCGGAACACCGGTCATCGCCAGCGACGCAGGCTCTCTGCCGGAAGTCCTGAGCGGAAAAGTCCTTTTCTTCAGGAATAACGATTCGGATGATCTTGCAGAAAAAATCATCATGGCGACACGGGATGAATTTCTTCATCTGGAGGAAAAAACCTTTTCATGGAGTACGACTGCGAAAAAACTTGACTCACTTTATAAGAAATTATGTACAGATTCAAAACAAAACCAGACTACATAAAGCAATACTCCGATAAGGACAAAAGAGACCTCAATAAGGTCAGCACCTATCGGACACTGAAACGCCTTACGAAACAAGACGGGAAGATTCTTGAAATCGGGTGTGGCACCGGATATCTTCTTCACTACCTGGGAGACGGGATCGGAATAGACATAGACCAGGCACTCATCGATGAATGCCGGAAACGTTACAAAAAATCAACGTTTCTTGTTTCGGATTGCTATGATATTCCCCTGGAAAGCGAACGTTTCGATACCGTCGTGATGTGCATGGTAGTAGAGCATCTCGACCAGCCGATGCGAGCCATCCTCGAAGCAAAGCGGGTACTGAAAAAAAATGGAAATATCCTCATCGTCGTGCCGAACAGGAAAGATTGGTTTTATACGTATCTCGTCAAGAAGGATCCCACTCATATCCGGGAATACGACACCCGAGAAATTACCGACTTGGTATCCGGACAATTTTCCGGAATCGACATCGGATACGGGACGGTTTCAACGAAGATTCCCGCTTGGATGACCGGCTTCATCACGTCGGATATAATCGTAAACTGTAAAAAATAATCGTATGCTCACGGCATTTTTCTGGGTAATTATTTTTTCGGCATCGACCGCCATTTCTGTCGCCCTCCTCGGAAGTAGAAATCTTATTTCTGGAAACTTATTTGAGTGGGGAAAGATATTTGCCCTCGTCCTTAATTGGAGATTCATCTTGTCCATGGGTTTTGCCCTCCTCTCCAGAATGGCATTCATCATGACCAACAACGCAGTCCTAAAAATACCGAGATTGGAAAACGCCGCCACGACGATTACAACCTTCGGCACCACGGCTCTGGGGCTTATTTTCGTCGTAGTGGTAAACTACTTTTTTCTGCAGGAAAGAATCAATATGACACAGGGAATCGGAGCTGTCCTGCTTTTCGTCGGAATCTTCCTGATTTCGAAATGATATCCCATCCCTCACAGTCCGACTTTCGAGACGTATAGGTATTTCTGCGTCGAAAGCTTTTTTCTTATCTGCAATGCATCGGAATCCCCTTCACTATTCGTCACTTTCAGACAGTACCGCCTACCTTCCGAATCATCTATCCGCTTTTCAAGAGGTATATCTATGGTGTCCTTATTTTTCTTGATGCGAAGAGAGTCGCTCTCAACAACTGATTCATCGACCATCTTGACGGTAGACGAACAGGCTCCCTCATACAGGTCGAAAATATACTTTCCGGAAAGTCTTTTCTGATGTATCGTCGCGTTCACACTTATACCGATGAGCCTATTCCGTCCTGCGACGAATTCCACATCCGCTGGCAATACTTGCGCGGTTTTATCGTCGGACTCAGCTGATGGTTCTGGGAGATCAAAAACGGCAGTTCTCCTATCCTTGAGTTTCAACAAAATATTTCTTCCGACCCGTTCCACGACATCATAGTCATCGAATGAGAATCCGTTTGATTTTATCCAACTATCACTTTCTCCTGTGTCAAAGAAAGCTAATACGTGATTTTTATCATTCGTCAGCCATTGTTCATAGTCAGCCGACAGGAAAAATCCCATAGACGAATCGGATCTGTTTCCGCTATCCTCTGAATGAAGCAGTGACGGTGTTCTGGGCCAGATTCCGGAATACGAATATGCCCAAAGAGCTGATTGGAGCGGCGCAATGATGAACATGCGCCCGTTTTCCAAAAGATTAGAATGTTTTGTTTTGATACGATCCAACAATTCCTGTTGCTCGACGGTAAATTGCGGTTTGTTGGCCTTGCTTGCCGTGAGTATATCCATATTTCTCGTATAGAGAGAGAGTCCGTCGGGATACACGTATGCGCCAGCCGCACACGAAAGCAGAATAGCTGTTCGAACATAACCGTTCCGAAACATGCCGGAAATACCTTCCTCCTTATACAGATTGTAAGCGAGAGATGCGAACCGTATCAGAACAATCGTGAAGAGTGGGAGAAGTAAATAATAATCCTTCATGAACGCGTATTTCGACGAGTACTTTCCGAGGTATGCCAGATAGAGAACGGCCCAATATATCAGAGATGCTATCGCTGCCGAGGTTGAAAGATCTATTTTCCGATTTTTGACCGAATGGACCAAATAAACGACGACGATCGGCACAAGTAGTATGAACGAATCGATAAATTCGCCGTAAAAACTAAAACCGCCTTCAGCCGTACTCTGGGAAAGATACTGGACATCGATTATGAACCATAGGTAACCGATTCCGAACAGGGCTGTCAGAAAGGCTATTTTAGAAAGATCGGCAATCGTCATCAGGACAGCGCTATATTCCCTTATCCTCAGGCGGTTAAAAACATGAGGAATAAAAAGCACCCCTACGAAAAACACGACCACTGGTATCCAATAGAAATAGGTGAGTAGGACCGCAGTCAGGGAAAGTGCGGGAAGGAACCACCCGATAAGTCGATTACGGAACAGGAAGAGTAAATCGAATGCCAACAGAAGAACATAGAGACCAAAAAGCTGGGTAGAGAAGGATGTTTGTAAGAAATTGAATGTCGATCCGATACCAAGCAGGATGACGGCAGGAATCAACAGCCACAGATTCGATCCTGATTCCATCTGCAGAAAAAGATACGCGAAGTACGACACGACCAAGACATATGCCACGATATTGAAAACCTGGAGAACGACTATCGATTTCAAGAACGGGAGTCCGTCACTAAGAAACGTAAAAAGCGCTATCGATCCTGGAAAATACCGCTCCTGATGATTCAGGAACGATATATTGTTCCCGGAATCCCCATAGATCTTTCCCTTGACAAACTGTGGCATAAAACCAGTCACAGAACCGTCCGTCATGTACATGTAATGGAACGCTGGGTCCGGTGTCTTATATTGCGGCTCATCAAGTCTTCCAGCGAAAGAATAAACGCCGAGCATGACAAGGAGAACAATGAATAGGAGGAACGCATACAGATCCCAGTTGTCTTTCAGAAAAACAACCGGCATCCCGACATATCGAAACACGAAACAGGACAGCGCGAATGCAACCGGAAAAACCCATGCGTGAAACGGAACATGAAGAATCCAGTTCAGATTAAACATAAGCGCCATTGATATGCTTATGAAAATTCCGAAAAACCTAAGTGCATTCAGCGGAGAAAGATATTCCCACCACGAATGGCCGTTTGTACGCATGTCATTGTCTTTCCGAATTGAGATACTGGGTATAGACACTCTGGGTCTTCAGCGACTTGTCATAATACATGCCGTACATGGTCTGCAGCGCGAGAAAGAACGCAAGAATCGCGAATAATGTAAAAGCCATATTATGATGTTTCCTTATGAAATCGAATCTAAGGTTAAACTTCGATTTATAGAAGGCGAATAGGAGTAATGGGAAAATACCGAGAAGGTACCTACCCTGCACGCCGGAAATCTTATCCGCACCAACCTTCGTCCATACGAGATACATCGAAAGATATACCAGGCAGAAGCTCACAAAGAACGTGCCTAGCAGGATGAACCTCTGTTGATTTGTCAGGGAGACTTCAGTCCCATCGTCGTCATCGTTACGCGCAAGAAGTATCATCCCCACAATCACGAAGATATAATAATAAAATGGCATCGATTGTTTCAACCAACCCGGTTTAAACAGAAAAGACTCCACTAAAAATGAGAGTTTTCCATAAATCGTATCCAACATCACGAAGAGGAAATGAAACGGGTGTGCGACGACAAAAAGAAGCTGGTCATTCGGATTGACGCCGTTGACGACACCCTCACCACCATTAAGGAATACCCTGATCAATAGGAACGCTATAACATTGAAACCAGCCACTCCGGCCACGGTCGCCCAATACTTTCGCTTATCTGAAAATTTAGCACTCGGCAACAGGAACACGATAGCTGCCACTGGAAAATATCCTGGTTTCACATTGAGTGCCACTATCGACAACAGTGCCAGTATGGCTATTTCTTTCTTCCGGATCTTCCTCTTATCGTTCGCGAGTCTTAAAACGTACGCGATAAACAGCATGATAAGAGATATATGTAGAGCATCATATCCGAGCGATGCAGATTGTTGGATTGTCATCGGAAGCAACCCGACAAGCATGAAGAGTATCTTCCCAAAAGGGACAATACGAATAGCCAGATAGGTCACGAAGACGGCTGCCAAGAGATTCAATATCCGTGCGAGATAAAAATCCGCAAGCGGTGAAAGATGAAGTAGCCTCCCGAGATCCAAACCTATCGCCTGCGGAATATATCCGAACGGTAGGACGGTGCAAACGGAACCTTTTATCACAACATTTCCGCCTGTATCCGCGGTCTTTAATCGTTGTGCGAGTCCTGCCACTACAAACTTTTCCCCTCCCTCCACACCGGGATATTTTACAGGCTTGATTTGACTGGGTAAATCGAACGCCGTCTGCGGAATCGCATCCTGACCAGTGCAATGCCAATAGCCCTCCGCAACCGCCCATGATTTCCAATAGTGCGCGTGTTCGTCCGGGACGCCGTCGAAGGGCGGATTGAACACCGCCATGATGAGGCCGAATGAGAGCGCTAACACCAAATAGACGTTCTCCTTTTTCCCGAAAAACGCCGTAAAATCGAATTTCATGCTGTTGAGACACTTATTACACTGTGTATGTAAATCGTAGCACGATTACGTTCTTTTCCCAAAACAGTATAGCCCTGGTTCCGACCCTACCCGCCATTCACTCATCAACCAAAATATTATGCCACAAAATCGCCTTTTCCCTCAAAGGACGGTCCTCGGTGGGAATAGCTTTGGAAACAAAATTGACGCGTTTCAGACCCAAGCGCATACTTCGTGGTATGGTACAGGGTTTTGAATCGAAGCGTTATGGAACACAAAGATGCGATAACCATCGATGGCCTTGCTCAGATCGTTCAGAACGGTTTTTTGAAGATAGATGAACGGTTCAACGTTCTTGGCGCCGACGTCGCTGAACTCAAGCATACAGTTCGTAATATTGAGGCCAATCTCAACAAGAAAGTCGACAAGATCAAATACAACACCCTCGAATATCGCGTCGAACGACTGGAAAAGGCGCCAGCTGTATAAAAATCATTCCACTCCGTCATCACGACCCGCCCCATACCGCAATAGTACAGGGCGGGCTTTTCGCCAGCGATACCCTCTTCCAACAGGTCTTCGATCGTTCTCACCACCATTTCTTGGCGGTCATAATCTTACTTTATATAAGCCTTTATTTGTAAAAAATAACGATTTTTACACCCAACTGGAAAATTCTTGACTTATTTTTCCAGTTGGATGTAAAATAGAGACATTCATCCGTATTTCTCAATCATGTCTAAAAAACGATACATCCAAGAAAAAATAGAATCCGATCTTCATCAGAAGATGGTTTTTATCGGCGGGCCAAGGCAGGTCGGAAAAACAACGCTTTCAAAATTGGTTGGAACAAAACTCTCTAAAAACTTTTCCTATCTGAATTGGGATAATCCGGAAGACAACAAGAAGATTCTTCACAGTCAATTTGATCCCAAGGCGACCCTTATTATTTTTGATGAAATTCACAAATATAGAAAATGGAAAAATTATATCAAAGGACAATTTGATAAGTATAAAGACAGATTCTCGATTCTCGTTACCGGAAGCGCCCGGCTTGATCTCTATCGAAAAGGCGGTGACTCACTCATGGGAAGATACTACTACTTCCGTCTTCATCCATTGTCACAAGCAGAAATTCTCTTTGAAGATCCTACGAATGTCGCTCCATTTCAAGAGCTTCTTTTTCGCGAACACATCGATTCATTTTCTTCCTTTCAAAAACTTCTTACGTTCGGCGGTTTTCCGGAACCATTTTTCAGCCAAGACCAATCTCTTTTACGACGTTGGCACAATCAGAGGATAGAACAACTTGTCAAAGAGGATATCCGCGACATCGAAAACGTCCGAGACCTTTCTGCCCTTCAGATTCTCATCGGCCTACTCCCTGATCGTGTTGGATCAAAATTATCACTGAATGCCCTCCGGGAAGATTTACAGGTCGCGCATGGAACCATATCGCTGTGGATGGATATTCTTGAACGTTTTTACTATCATTTTCGGATTTCACCGTTTAAATCCATCGCTATCAAATCACTACGAAAGGAATCGAAGATGTATCTCTGGGATTGGTCACAAGTTCCCGATCAATCGGCCCGTCTTGAAAACGTCATTGCTTCGCATCTTCTCAAATTTTGTCATTTTCTGTACGATACGCAGGGATATAAAACGGAACTTCATTTTCTTCGAGACCAAAATGGGCACGAAGTCGATTTTCTTGTTACCGTCGATAAGAAACCATGGATGGCAATTGAAGTGAAACAATCCGATCAAAAGGTCTCGAGAAATCTTCTCTACTTCGGGAAAAAACTCGATATTCCGTTCAAATATCAACTCGTAGCAACGGAAAACGTTGACTTCATTCAAAATGACGTACGCGTTATGAGCGCCGATACCTTCTTGACCGGATTAGTATAGAGTCTCAAGCTCGCCAGCCCCGTCACCCCCTCTTCCGCCTCCGGACCGCCTTTAATTTGGCGATTTCTGCTGGAAAGTCATATCGTTCCGATTCCGATTCTGAAAAGTACGGAGTGGGTTTTTCGCCAGCGATACCCTTTTCCAACAGGTCTATCGATCGCTCCCACTTCCATTCCTTGGCGCTTTCGTATCCGTTTTTAACAAGCCTCTCTCGCAGCGCCGTGTCGGACATCAGCTGATAGACGGCCTTTCTCGAAAAAATTCTTCTCTCACTGCAAAAATTCCTCATAATTTTCACGGTTCACAATCGACAAATCACCGCTTCCTTTGAGATCATCAGAAAAAATCCTTCGTATTTTTCTATCCACTGTCCCCTTCGAATATTTACATTCAAATCCGATCAACGCATTGTCATATTTTTCAATGAAGTCAATTTCTTCTCCTTTGTAACTCCGAAAAAAATAATATCCGGGACGATTCCCATTGCGTTCATTCCGCTTTATTCTTTCCACGATAACAAAGTTTTCCCACAAAACGCCGATATCAGGCCGGCCGCTCAAGGAAGAAAAGTCTCCCAAAACAGCATTCCGGATACCGAGATCATAAAAATAATATTTTCTTTTCTTGGTGATCGATTTCCGGATATTGGATGCTAGAGGATACACTGGGAAGATAATGAACAGTTTTTCCAGAATGTCCATATAAGCCATCACCGTCTTCACATCCAGGCCAATCGTATTCGCTATTTCCGAAAATGAAACCTCGTTTCCAACCTGAGATGCCATCACTTTCAGCAGTCGTTCCAAAGATTTCGGATTCCTGATATATTCTATATTCAAGGCATCCTTAAATAAATAACTTTCCGAAATCCTCACGATAGTATCACGTTTTCCTTGCGAATCCGACTGTAAAACTACTTCCGGATATGTTCCATATAACAGCATATCTTCCAACGTCGCACCGCTCTCGGACATCTCAAAGATTGATAAAGGAAACATCACCAAAACGACGCTTCTTCCCGTCAACGGTTCATTCACCTTATTCGACAAATCAAAACTTGAGGAACCAGTCGCGATAATCCGAATATCCGGAAGCGTGTCATGAATACCCTTAAGCTTCGCCCCAATATTGGGAATATTCTGAGCTTCATCAAGTATCAATAGATCGATTTCGGAAAACCGTTCAACCATTGATCTCGATACCGCATCTAATCGCTGTTGATCGTCAATAAAATCACCGTTGAGATAAAGCGTTTTCCCTCGGGACAAAAATTCACGAGAAAGAGTCGTTTTGCCTACCTGACGGGCTCCATAAACCAAGACAATTTTTCGTTTTTCAAGATTTTTTGAAATTATTTCCTCTAAATAACGCTTTATATTAGCCATATATTAAAAGAAAGTAAAAACATGGATTACAAACCATATTTTAGCTTTTTCAATATACCTGTCAATTCGTGCGAATACTCCACCACAAAAATGAAAAATCATTCCAACGAGAGGTTATCATCATGACGTGCGCGTTATGAGCGCCGATGCTTTGCGGTTTCGTATCCGTTTTTAACAAGCCTCTCTCGCAGCGCCGTGTCGGACATCAACCGTTTGATATCCGCACCATGTCAGAGGAACGCATCGACAACGCAGACTGATAATTCCGAAGAAGAAAAACCGTATCGGGTATGAGATGTCCTTATGTGATACCGAAGTAAGAAAAATTCTTACTTCCATATTACAACATGCATAATTCCTGTTAAGTTCAAGTCTTATACACTACAGAATGAGCCCCGAATCAATTCAAATATTCTTTGTCCTGATTTTCCATCACCAAAAGGATTCTTCCACATCACTTTTTTCTTCACTAATTTCTTTGCTTCCGAAAGGATTCTTTCCGGATCGTCATTTCCGACCAAAACACAGCCACCGACATCAACCGCTTCGGGACGTTCGGTGTTCTCACGGATCACCAGACATTTCTTCTTCAGGATGCACGACTCCTCCTGCAGCCCTCCGCTATCGGTCACAAGAAGAAGCGCGTTTTTTAGAAGCTGTAGCATGTCCAAATAACCGACTGGGTCTATGAGCAGGATGCTCTTCGGAATCTTAATTTTGAATTTCTCAATCATTTTTCTCGTCCGCGGATGGATCGGGAATACGATTTTCTGATCGTATTCTTTCGCGATTTCCCCGACACCCTTCAACACCGCCAACAAATTTTTCTTCACGTCGACCGTCGCTGGCCGATGGCTTGTCAAAAGGATAAATCCATCGCATCCGAGACCGTATTGGGAAAGGATATCGGATTTTCGCTCGGCGATCTCGGAACATTCGAATACCGCGTCGACAATCGTATTCCCGGTGACGGATATCTTATCCTTCCCGACCCCTTCTTTCAGAAGGATGTCCGCCTGTTTCTTCGTCGGGCAAAAAAGATAGTCCGCGATATGGTCCGTCACTATCCGATTGATTTCCTCGGGCATCGTCCGATCGTAACTCCGGAGTCCGGCCTCGACATGACCTACCTTGACACCTAATTTGGTAGCCACCAGTGCCCCCGCCATCACGGTATTAGTGTCTCCTTGTACCAAGACGACCTGCGGCTTTTCCTTGACCAGCACTTCCTCCAGTCGAGACATCATTCTTCCCGTCATCTCCCCATGCGATCCCGATCCGATTCCGAGCTCGTATTTCGGTTTCGGCAATTCGAGCTCTTCGAAGAATACGGCATCCATGTTCTCCGAATAATGCTGATTCGTATGGATAATGAAATAGTTCGCCCCCCGCTTCTTGCAGTGACGGAGTATCGACGAAAGTTTGATGATTTCCGGTCGGGTCCCGAGAATGATGCCGATTTTCATACGCGTTTCGATTGTCCGACGAATTCTTTCAGCATCCGGATCCCATGTTTCGTCGTGTCCTGGAATTTTTGTGCGACGAGCCTGTTCACTTCCGTCATTTCGAGGTGCCTGGACTCGCCTGGCAGGTCGTCCCTATACGAAACGGTTTCATATCCGAATTCCCTGAAATCGCCTATATTCTCGGAATCAACTATCGGAACGATGCCATGCTGCAAATATTCGACCAGCTTCGTGGGGCACGCCACGTTATTCAAAAGGATATCCTCCCGTAAAACAAGCCCGAAAGAGTGCTCCGCATACCGGTCGGCAAGACCGGCGGGATCGACCGATTCGACCGTCCCCGGAAAAGCCTCTCCGTACATGGCACGATATTCCGACCGTACCGCCTCGGGATCCGGAACCAGAAACGTGAAGAGTGCGTGATCTTTATGTGTATGGACGTATTCCAACATTTTCCCGACCTGCTGCCATTTCTGCATCCCTCCGCAATAGATTACCCTCTTTGAGAACACCTTCCCTTTCGTGCCAGCTTCGAGTCCGGAAAAGATAGGCAATACGATAATCCTCCCATCGTCGACACCGTGTTTCTTCCTGATATGCCTTCCAAGCACATGGGATACCGATACGATCACATCGGCGCGCCTCACTGCGAACCGCTCGACCTTCTCGAACAGGACCGTTTCCCCGTTCTTTCCGTTCATCGCCAACTCTTCCGGTACGGCACCGTGCAAATCCACGATCTTCATTTTCGCAATAGAAAATAACAGCCTATGAAACCCCGACCGGAGCCTGAATACGCTATGTAGATACACCAGGTCGGATTCAAGCGCTGTCCGGAGTATCAGGAACAGTCCGAGCGGGTTATATCTCGATGTCTTGATTTCGAACAGGTTCTCCCCGATCTTCCCGATACGCGGGATCCAGCCGCCGGAATCATAATCGACATAATACCTGGCCGTATCGACGAACAGCTTGTCAACCGCCATGACACGCTGAAAATATCCGTCTAAAAGTTCATTTACAGACGGATAATGAGTCAAGAGAATAATCTGTTTTTCTTTTCCATTTCTAGTCATCGGACTATTTCATATCAAAATCCCTCTCCAAAACCTCCCTCCATCGCTTTTCCCAATGTTCTTTTTCCAAAAATTGCACCGATGCGAAAGCGTTTTTTGCGATGTTTCGGCGCATAGTCCTATCATTCACAAGTAAAACTATCGCTCTTTTAAGTTCAAATGTGGTAGGTTGAATCAAAATACCATTGAAATTATTAAGCACCAAGTTAGGTAAACCACCGATATTGGTCGCAATTACAGCATTATTTGTCGCCATCGCCTCGATGCAGGAAAGGGATGTTCCTTCAGACGCAACTGTAGGAATCAAAACGATTTGAGACTCCTGGTAGACCTCACCCATCTTATCCATATCCAGCTCTTCCCATTCAATTCTTCCAGGATACCGATTCAGATATCTCTTCATCAACTCCACGTCATCGCCATCCGCCTGTCCTACAAACCGAAATCGAACGTTAGTATACTCTTCAAAGATATCATCAATGATATCAATAACTAAATGCAGTCCCCTCTGGGCATATAACCTTCTTGGATACAAGATAACGATGTCCTGATCGTCGAAATTTTTTTCCGTATATTGAAACTGCCTCCCGTCGTAGTAATTTGGAATATAATCCAGCTTATCGGCATGAGTCCGATCGAAAGTCCGAACCCAATTAATAAAATTCGTATCAACGCAAACGCCACTCGATATATTATTAAGAGCTTTGAAAAGGATCTGGAACTTCTTCTTATCATTCAGAAAGACCCTATTGGCAACGCCGTCCCAGTGAATTCCGTGGTTAATTCCGATCACTCGCTTTCCCGATCGTGCATTCGCAATATCTAAAGGCGAGCAGATTACCCTGTCACTCCCGTTAAAATAATCCAAATAGTATTTGTATAAAGAAACAAAATCCCAACCAGATTTTGCCGGTATCCCTATCACGACAATCCCATTCCATTTCTTCTCAAAATACTTATTGGCATTCTGCACAATCCGAGGCTGATATCCAATTTTCTCAATAAGCAAAGCAAGATCATATACATATCGTTCAGCCCCACCCTTATATACAATTTCACCGTCCCAATCGAAAAAATTAACATTTAAAATATCTACCACTCTAGCCAGGTTCTGATCATTGGAATTCATTCTTATAAATAAACTTTTATTCAAACCGATCCATAAAGTATGAAACTTGGAAATAGCCTTATTACCATATTTAATCAAAAAAAGCCTTGGGTTAAACTGCTTCAATTTATCAATAATATGCTTTTTATAGTCATGACTGCAGATGTTTCCTTTTTTGTCGAATGAATCATTTTTAGCGCTATCATCTCTTATCAATTCGGCTTCACCGAGAAGACAAGCGGGTGTCAGGCTGTTCCTTCTCATGGAATCCAAAACCACAGAAAGATTCCTTATAGAATGGAACTGGGTCAATTTTGCCTTATTTCTTATCCCAGATTGCAACACCTTATAGGTCCGCTGGCCCATTTTGATAGCGAGCGCCATTGATTCAAACAAATCACTACCAGAATATATAAGACTATTCCGCTTATCAAATCCATATCTTTTGGCAAATTTTCTATTGATAATCATAGGCTTTCTGAAACCCAAGCTCAATTGAACAGTACCACTTGTCGTTCCTTTTAGATATCTTTTATGCTTGTCAATTGCTGGATCCAATAAAGAAAGAAGGAAATCAGCCGTTTCTAACTTGGCATAAAGTGCATCAAAATCAAGTCTTCCTAAAATATGAATATATTCCTTCAGCTTGGCTGGCAACTTCAACTGTCCTGATCCGACGATATCCACACTAAACTTATATATTCCACTATCTAAAAGATTTTCTACCTCGGATAATAGTAAGTCAAAATTTTTCGAGTCTTGATAAATGGTGCCAACCACTAAAAACCGAGTAAAATCCTCATTTTTCCCAGTGACCTGAATCTTACCAAAGTAATGAGGGTTTAACTGCATCGTTTCTTTTCCGTTATAAGACTCCTTTGTCAGAGTAAAAAACCTTCCCTGTTGAAAAAGGTAATCGTCGTCGTCATCCCTCAAACGATCCAAATTATGTTCAACAAAGACTATTCCGAATTTTGTCTTGGGAAAAAATCTTAGGTATGACAGATAACTTCCAACGAAATATGAGCCTTCCCAAAGAACGTTGGTACTGAAAAACAAGAAATCGTAGTCCTGCATCTTCTTACTTTTCAAAGCAGCCTTCATTTGCTGAGCGGTTCCTTCAAAGAAAGTGGGAAGATTTTCGGTATATCTAATAAACGGCTTTTCTTTCTGTGTCTCCACTCTGATAAGAATATCAACATTATAATCAAGATCTTGGAAGTATTTTGCAAACCCAGGAAGAATTTCCCCATGATATGGGTTTGGCTCCACAATTAAAACAGCAGGTCTCACAACTTTATGTTCCTCAAATTCCCGTATAGTATTACCTCGCTTCTGTTCACTCATACACAGTCCAATTTCACCAGTACTTTGTACCTTAGATAGTTCAGCAAGTTACAGCCTCTCTATAAATTTATTTATCGCTCTTTCCAACCAACTTATCCGACCATATATTTTTGGCGGTTTCTTCGGTTTCCAATTTGAATTCAAAACTATTCCTACATATTGCTCAGCCAAATCTTCTTCAGTAATAAGCTTAACCTTTGAAAAGATATATTCGATTCGCATGTGAAACATCTTGAAAAACGGTTCGACAGCGACCACGGGAATCACTCCGGACTTTTGAAGCCAGACGTTATACCAGGAATACTCGTAGGGAGAGATCTCAATCAAATCCTTATATCCTATACCTCCCTCATCAAGTAGACATTTCTTCATATCTTCCAAGACGGCGCAATTCAGCACCGTCGTCGAGTGACACGTCAGGAAACGGCGATCGTGATAACCGACATAATCAAATATTTTTTTTATCAAGTTCATTCGCCATTTCCCGAACTCTTTATAGTGTCTCTCGATATTTAGATCCTTATCCATCACCAAGACGGAATAAGGGGTCTTGTCATCCATCATGAAGTCGTTTTCGTGAAAATCGCGAATAAAGTACGAATCGGAATCCACGCTAAGATAATTCTTGCAAACACCGGTTTCCCAGAAAGCCAGCTTGCAGATTTCCTGATTGATATATCCGACCGGAAGCCCCCAATATGACTCCGTCGACAAGTACTTCCAGGCATAGCTCTCGTCCGAAATCACAGTCACAGTCATATTGACGAATTCCTGGAAAATCTGAAGGTCGTCCTCAGGAACGGAAACGTACATCCTTATACTATCGACATTATGCTTTTCAACGGAACCGAAAAGCCGCCGAAACGATTCTAAATCGTTACGATAACTCTTGCACATGAGTACGAATCCCCGTGTTTCGTTCATAAAGCTACAAAAAAATTTCAGACCATCGGGAAATGCCGTTTCGAACGAATACTCTAGCAGATTCACCCATTTCCAAGCACTTCACCCTGAACCGAGCGACGAAATCGGCCATGGCATGACGTTTCCTATAAACGAATCGCACGCCGGAACCGTTCCGATAGGAGATATCGGACAGGGGGCTCATCGTCATCTTGTTCTTCCAGAGCACGTATGTCAGACTAAGCTGATCCCGTCTCGAATGGTTCGATACCCACCACCACCAATCTTCCATCGCCTTCTTCACGTCCGCATCGTGATGTCGCCGGAACAGGATGTTCGTCTCGAACAGTCCGTGGTGTGTAGGAAAGCCGTCGCGCCTCATCAGGTCGATCTGTCTCCTCATGACACCAGCGTCATCTTTCCGGAGCAAGACGCAGGCATCAAGCTCGTCATAAAGACAATCCCGCATCGGATGTCTCGAAGCGGCCATCGTCCGCCCTTCCCGAACAGCCTTCCCGATATCGTCGAACACGCCGGAGTCGAGGATATCGACGTTCCCGTCCACCCACAGGCTGAGTTCATACTCCGGGAACAGGATATGCGGGTGCAACTTGTGCCAACGCTGGTTCCTTATAGGGTCTGACTCCGCGAACTGGAGTGTCCGGATCTCCCACCCCCGGATCTTCCCGTCCCGGACTGACAGGCTGTCGGAAAAACACACGTATTCCCAATCGGGATGCATGAACGTATGTCTCCTCAACCGGTCATATCCGCCCGTGATGCAGGTATAGACGACTCCTTGCTTCATAAAAATCAGGTCATGAAAACGGAACAGGCAAACGCTTTGGCAGCGAAATCATGTCCCCGAAGGTAGCGTCCCATTCCCCGGGATTGAACGGGTCTGTCCCGTTCCCGGGATAGAAGGTCATCTCCCCGAACAGGATCTTGTCCCCGACCTCATACAGGTCGACCCGGACGAACGGGAACGGCACCGACATTTTTTCCGCCAAACGGATCATCTCCGCGAGGTGATCGGGTGGTGGCGGAAATGTTTCCGCGTTCGGATACCCGCGCCAGAACGGAAGCCGGTTCCATTCCGGATCGCAATAATCCACCTTCAGACTACCGGACAACCGATCGGAACATACGTATGCCAACCGGACGTTCCCGTTGAAACAGAAGAATTTGTAATCCGGGAGCTCCCCGTTTTCCTGCTCGATATATTCCTCGCAGACGATCTTCGGCTCGATATTCTTGTAGCCCCACTCATAGGAATACCAGTAGTGGTTCGACTCGGGGCGCATCCATTCCGACAGTTTCCGTCTCGTGTCCTCCCTGTCCAAGACACGCTTGTCCCTGCAGACGATGTTCTGTCCCGACCCGTGATTGGTCTTGAGCACGAACTGTTCCGGAAGGGATTCGAAGTCGATGTCCTCCGCCCGACCGTACGTACCAAGCAACGGGATAAGATGTTCCTCGCCGATCGTGGAACGGACGTATTCCCTGACCCGATACTTGTCGGCACAGGTCGTGACGAGATTGTCACGGTACTGCAGTTTCAGCCACTGGATTTTCTCATTGAACGTCCGCGGGTTCCTCAGGTTTGGCCAGTATCCGGCGACCGGAAAAAACTGGCAGGAAATTTTCGCCGCCGTCAGATAATACCGGAGCGTGCCGAATAAGCCCTTCCATTCGTCTGCGACCGGATACTCATCGGACGGTCTCAGAAGACCCGCATGAAAGAGGCAACCGGCTATCGTCTTGATTTTCTCTGATACTTCCATAACGCATGTCTCGGACTATCCTACCGATCCACCCTTTTTCACTTTCGCGATTCGTCAGCCGAATTTTCCCTGGCATACTCCCGGTTCACTTCGGCCGGATTGCCGATGCTCATGATTTTCCCGTTCCGAAGCAGCATCACCCGGTCACAGTGATTTCGTACCGCATCGGCGTCGTGACTGACAAAGAGAATCGTCTTGCCCGAGCGTTTTATCTTCTCGAACTGCTCAAGACACTTCCTTTGAAACAGCTCGTCGCCGACCGCGAGCACCTCGTCCATGAGAAGAATCTCGCGGTTCGCGTGTATGGCGACCGAAAATGCGAGCCGTACGGACATTCCGCTCGAATAATTCTTCAGCTTCTGATCGATGAAACGCCCGAGCTCCGAGAAGGCGACGATGTCGTCGAACTTCTCGTCGATCTGTTTCCTGGTCATGCCGAGCACCGTCGCGTTGAGATAGACATTGTCCCGACCGGAGAGCTCGGGATTGAACCCGATACCGAGCTCAAGAAAGGGCGAGATCATTCCGCCAATCTTCACTTTGCCCTTGTCTGTCTCGTAGATACCGGCGAGGACCTTGAGCAGGGTGGACTTGCCGGAACCGTTGCGTCCGATGATACCGAAGAATTCCCCCTTCTTCACTTCGAAGGACACATCGTCGAGCGCCTTGAATTCCTCGAACGTCCGTTTCCCGTTGAATGCAGACGTGAACGCGCCACGAAGGGAAGACACCTTTTCATGAGGTATCTTGAAAGTCTTGGAGACGTTTTTGACTGAAATAGCGACAGATGAGTCCATACTGGATCAATTTTCAGACAAGAAGTAATGGGGTTTCGAATGTTTTAATATCTTCTTTTGTAAGGAGAATAGTCTCATCGGTTTTTCACACAAGCCCATAACTCGGCTTATGTGAAAAACCGATATATTCGACACGTTTGCCAAGCAATCTTGCTTTCTCAATAGCTGGGATAAGGTCTGTATCAGACGAAAGAAGAATCGCTGTATCATACAAATCCTCATACGCACCAACGAGAATATCAACCGCCATTTTTACATCAACGCCTTTTTCATGAAACACACCATCGTTTTTCATCAAAAAACCGCGCTGCACGGAAAATCGCTCCTGTTTTGATCCAAGATGGTTGAAAAGGTTCACTTGATTTTCCTGCATTTTTTTTGCCCTCGCGTCACCAGCCTTCGCCCGGATAACTCCGATATAATATCGTTTGCCGATCACATCACGTCCACGCGCAAGATGATTCGCCAGCGCGCCATATTTGTAATAGGTGCAGTTTTTTATTCCAAGATCCTTCAGCTTGTGATAAAAATTACTCCCATCGACATATACGGCAACCCGCCTGTCCTGCTTTTCATCTTTAATCATACCCTTATTTTTGAAAAACTAAAACCCGCCATGCCCAGAGGGTCAGGACGGGTGGTTTTAGTACTTCGAATATAGCACATGAAATGCGCCCTGTCAATATTCTTAAAAACGCCGATGAGAACCCATTTCTTGAGCCGTTGCGTCCGCCTTCGAAGGCCTTCGGCGTGACAAGTCCGATGATGCCGAAAAATTCCCCTTTCTTCACCCGTCCGCAGCGATACGCCAAGCGTTTCGGGCGGGCTTCGAAAGAGACGTCGTCGAGGGCTTTGAACTCTTCGTAAGAAACCCCTCCCTCACTTCCTCGTTTTCCTCGGAAGCAAGTCCCCATCAGAAAGGGGAGGTGGAAAGAGGAAAGCGCCCCCACAAACGCGCCACGAAGAGAAGACACCTTTTCATGGGGTATCTTGAAAGTCTTGGAGACATTTTTGACTGAAATAGCGGTATCTTGGGACATGGGAACAATGTTCAATGATCAATTCACAATTGGGAGTGGAAACAATTTTCTATTTTCTTTCTCTCCTGCTCCCCTGCCAGAGGGGAGCTGTCATGTACTCATGACTGAGGGGTGGGAGCGCCTCCAGAGGGGAGCTGTCATGTACTCATGACTGAGGGGTGGGAGGGACATTCCCCTCCATTGCTGTATTCTACCTTATTTTCAGCCTTTTTCACACACCGTTGACACATTCGTTCTTCTGGTGTATAATTTATTTGCAGTATTTGAGAGAGGGCGTCGACCGTTAGGACGATAGCCCTCTTTCTTTATTCCTGATTGGTAACCTGGCATTTCCTACTCTTACTAAGTATCTATCTCAAATCTCAACGCCTATATAAGGCAAAAAATCTGCTTGTCGGCTGAAATCCGAAAATTTCGGCTACCCCGACCGTCTCGCCAAGCGATCGTCGCGGGCGGACAAATCATTCAAAAATCGTCAGGTTACGACAGCGGGATCCTTATCTCCTTCGGATACCCGTCCTCATTTTTCATGATTTTTCACCCAGAGGGTGACCAACCTTTGGTTGGCGCTCAAACGAAATTTTCGGATTTACAGCTCGACATGAGATTTGAGAGAGATACTGAGAAGCAATTTTCCAACGATTGATGGAGTACTGTTATTTTTCAGAAAGAAATGCCCTCTATATCCTCTTTTATTCATAGAGACTATCCTATTGGCAATCGATGAGATCATCCTGATGCGACTCCGGTTCTCCGTTCGGCTTATTCGCGAGGACCGCCTCAAGCAAATCGACGGATCTGTTCCAATCCCACTCTTTAGCCGTCTTGTATCCGTTCGCGATAAGTTTTTCGCGCAATGAACTATCGTTCATCAGCCGTTCTACGGCTTTTTTTGCACTCGCAACATCACCTTGCTCCACGACCAATGCGTTATATCCATCGATGATATACTCATCATACCCGGTCACCTTTCCGACCACGACCGCACATCCGCATGCCATCGCTTCCATCGGAGGTCCGAAAAAACCTTCCACCCGACTCATCTTCAAAAAGATATCGCATGAGGAATAAATCCTATTCATTTCACCGTACGGAACGTCCTCAAAATATCGATCGAACCGCCAATCCTTTTTCGGCTGCCCATTATTGCTGATGATCCATACTTCCACATCCAAATCGGAAACAACCGCGTAAGAATCGTCCATGCCCTTATAAGGAACATTTATCGCTCCTTCAATCAAGACCCTTTGCTTCGAGCATCTTGACCCTATCGGTTCGGATTTGAAAAAAATATCCGCATCCAGACCGTTCGGAACATAACGGGATTCATGGCCGAATTCCCGTTTGAGCCACGCCTGAATCCATCTTGCTTCCGTCACATACTCCATCGGTAGAGAATACGTACTAAGAATCAACTCCGTTTTTTTCTTCTCCTCTGGAAAAAATCTGCTTTCGTCGGATTGAACGAAATACAGTTTTCTCTTAGCTTGTGACATAGCCACGCTGAACGCGGTACTGTAGCCGGTAGCTACCAAGACGTCCATCCGATGAGATTTCAGGATCTTCTTCGTTATCCTGAACGGCAACACTTCTACCGATTGCCCGGAAAACCACCTGAAATCATTGCTGTTATTCAAGGAAAGTATCTTCACCTTATATTTCTTTCGCAGTAATCTGTTCGCATGTTGAAACACTATCGCGATACCGCCGGAAATCCTCGTTCCGGGAATAAGAAAATATATATGCCGGTCATCCACGAAATCGGAATCCTTGGACTTCGAAGCCCCCAAAGAAAACCGTTTCCATTCGAAATATTCCGATTCGAAAGAAAATCGGCTCTTAAAGGTGATGCTATCAAGCCAATAAAGAGTCGCTTTCGCCTTTTTTTTCAAAAATTCAGATGTTTTCATGACATTTTTAGCAACTTGTACATTTTCCTGATACGGTCCCTCCTTTTCGAATGTTGCGGAAACAATCCGTTAAAAAGTTTTATGAACGAAACATAACGGGTTCCCAGGATCGTTCGCAATAGCTCCTTTTCTCCCTGCATCGATCGCTCGGCATGGCCACGCCTTTCCTGATCGATAAAGGATTCGTAATCCTGATTGAGACAGAAATCACGGAAATCCCGACTGGTCTTCAAAAGGAATTCCCTTTCGAAAAAGTCTAGGTGCGAAAATTCCTCTCTCATCCGATGAAAAAATTCCTTCTTATGGGATTCCGGGACCATGCCTCTGAAAAAGGAAAAGAGGAAATACGCCAGCAATTCCAAATAATAATGCTCATATCCGGGAATTTCCCTTATCCTCTTCCGTGAAAAGGACTCCTTCGTTTTTTTCATGATCTCAAAGATATCGAAAACCTTTCGACTGGTCGCATTAGCATCGGTCACGCTCCCTCTCCTGATCACATAATTATAAAAGACATCCTTCACCAGACAGACCTTTCCCGCCTTTACGATAGCCAGGATAGTAAAGGGATTATCTTCAAAATACAATCCTTCAAAGAACCTAATCTCATTCCTCATTATCAGGTCTCTGGAGAATATTTTGTTCCAAACCACGTTTGTCCGCGACACCATCTTCTTAAGATTCGCTTCCGAGAACGATTCGGTTTCTATCTTCTCCAAGATCAGTGATACCCAGGTCGGCTCATCCGCATAAACGCCATCAATGATCTTTCTCACATTTCCAATCGCGACTTCCGCACCATTCCTCTTAGCGGACGAATACAGTCTTTCGAAGAAGTCCGTTTCAACCCAATCATCCGAATCGACGAAGCCCATGTATTCCCCAGTCGATTTCTCGATACCGAGATTCCTGGCGGCGCTGATGCCCAGGTTCCGAGGATTGGTATAGACATGGATCCGCTCATCCAGGGCGGCATATCGCTTCACGATATCCGCCGAACCGTCCATGCCACAATCGTCCACACAGATTATTTCTATATCGCTGAGCGTTTGGGCGCATATCGAATCCAGACATCGCGCCACGAACTCTTTTACCTCGTAAAAAGGTATTATGATTGAAACTTTCGGCATCCCGGTCCGCATATGTCAGCAATGTTATTTCCTTATTCGTATATTCACGTATGGATCCGAAACGATATAGTCGGTAAACAGATTCTTTTCGCGTATTCTTTTATACGCGGAATCGGCATAGTGACTGTTATTGGAATTGATAACACTCCTTTGAAATTCGATTGTAGTCGAACACATGGCCGTAAGTCCGGCGTCATGAATCCTATACCGGACAAGTCGTTCCCTGATAGGCTTCGCCCTGAATCCCATACCAAGGAGTCTTGCCCAAAAATCCCAATCCTCAGGCACATGCCCATCACCGATCGGCCAGTCCCTATATCCCCCGCCCTGCTTCCATGCGTTCCTGGAAAAGACTGCCGTAGTAGGAATGGCATTATGGATGAGTATTTTTTCAAAACTCGTATTTGATACGTCCCAGCCCCTATCCGAATTTCCAAAAAACTGAAGACTCGAATACAGTATGTCATACTTTTCGCCCTCAAGTATTCTTAGGGCTTTTTCGAAATAAGAGGGCTCCAACATATCATCCGCATCGAGACAACATATATATCTGCCACGTGCCTTCCTTATTCCGTAATTCCTGTTGTCTCCGACCAGATGTCGTCCTTCCCGAAAAAATATCCGTGTTTTCGGTTTTCTGAGAGCCTTCAATGTTCTCCTGGTGACACCGTCGGTCGAACCTCCGTCGACAACGATTATTTCGATATTTTCCACAGTTTGCACGAGGACCGAGTCTATGGCGGACTCGACATATTTTCCGTAATTGAAACAAGGGATGACAACACTTATGACTGGGTCGCCGTCCGGAATCCTCTCATTGACGACTTTTATTTTCCCCATGCGGAACAAAATATTTTTTTTGAAAAGAAACGCCATCTCGGAACAAAGGTCCCTCGTCCAAAATCCTATCGGGTACTTTTGTTTGATCCGTATATATAGGCTCCTGGTTTTCCAAAACAGAAAAGCCGTCACTCCTTTCGTTATGAAGGATTTCCCGAACAGGGCGCGGTTTTTTCTCACAAACCCCCACCAACGGTCGGCACCGCCGATGCGTACGTTGATCCATGGCTTCTCACCGGTAAAATGAAGAACGGAGGCGTCATAGTGGCAATCGGCCACATCCTGGCTCGTCAATATTCCGTCCGCTACCAGATTCGGATAGTGAGGACCGCCGACCAAACCGGAAAATACGTTATATTTCGCCGGCAAATATCCGATCATCCCCCGACAGCTGATATTCAGTATATCTTGATCCTGATAGACGAATAATTCCTTCGCCAGTTCCTCCCATCTTCTTTCCATTCCTGATTCCCTCATCTTCCCTAAGTCCATCACCATAAATCCGGCATTGAAATACTCCCCTCTCAGCCCGTCGAAATTTTTTTTGAAATATTCGTATGATCGCAGATGCCGATCGAAATTATTCTTGTAGTTTACAAAGGGATCCCTTACTGCCGCCAAAAGGCGGCCTTCCAGATCGGTTTCCCATACAGCAGAGATATCTTTCAGAAACAGGATATCCGAATCCGCATATATCACCTTGTCAATACCGGTCAAAAGCCCCGGCAAGGAAAGTCTGAAATAAGATGCCTCGGATATCCCCCTCGATACAAAGGCATCCTTGAACCTATCATCCATCGCGAGAAATTCGATGTCCGAATCCTTCCCGGCCACATCCACGATGTGTCCCAATTCACGACGGTCACTCTCTGAAACATCCTTGGCACATACGCAGAATATCGCGTAATCCGCCTTTCCGTATGAACAACGCAAAAGACTGGCAATGGCAACCCCGGCCTGTCTGTAAAAGGCATGATCGAAACAAAAAACGATGTTCACTTTCCGCGTTACTGACATACGTTTCTTTTGCTCGGCTTTCTTATCTTGTCCGCGAATAACCCAAAGAAATTCTCACTGACCGCCTTAAGCTCTCCAAGGCGACTTCGTAATCGTTTCTTTTCGGTCACGGATTCCCCTTGGACGAGAGCTTCTCTGATATTTTCGGAAGAGAACTCGCCTATCTCCGCGATCTGTAGCAATTTATTTCGTAGAACGTCGGAAAGACCCCGGGACTTACGTTCATAATAGTCGCTTTTGTGCAGAGCGATGGCCGGAACCCCCGAGTAGAGGGAAAAAAGCGTGCCGTGATAGCTCGTAGTAATGACCACGTCCGCCGATTCGATCATGTTCCGGAATTCGCTATAACTATCGGCTTTGGGATGTCTCTCTCCGATATGTGTTCCCAATGAATCGCAAATGCCGTCGAAACTCCGACTTTCACTCACCCATTTCCCATCCATCATACTGAAGAAAAAAATCTCGTACTGATCCGGGTCTTCCGAAACGAACCGGTGCAACTTCAGCAACAAGTCCCCATACTCGCCATCGGAAGTCTCCAGATAATCATCCGCCCTGAAATTGATGCCGATCCTCCTCTTGCCGGATCCCTTGATGCTATTTTCTTTCGGCCGATCCATTTTCTTTTCGTCGAACAACGCGATAGTATCATCGAAAGAAAAAGTCAGATTGGGAATCCGTTCCTGCCAAATCGTGTCACGCGTCCCAAAGAGAGGACTGTGCCTGCATATCGAACCCATTTCTTTCTCCTGATCCGGTAAGAATGGTCCGAGGCCCTGGCCACTGAAAACGATTCTTTCGTAAGGAACACCGAACGAAACGGCCTCCCGTAAAAGCCAGATCTTCTGGTCGTACCAATACTTATTCAAGTATCCGCCACCATAGTAATGGATAAGGGCCACGTCTTTGGATACAATCGCTTCTGATCGGAAAAATTCCCTTACATTCTTCCTATAGCAAAAACCGTCCGGAATCATCGGCGGATTTTCGGTAAAAATAACAACCTTATATCTGATCCCGTATCCCCTGTAGAATTTTTTTGCCACGGCAAGAATACTTTCGTCTCCAAGATTCCCCCAACCGCCATCTCCTCCGATCAACAGTATGTATTTTCTGATCCTTGCGAATCTCAAGACGCTGTTCATCAGATATCTGAATGTACGTTTCTTGGCCAAAAGATACCCCCTACCCTTATTCAGCAAGACTTTCCGTCTGGAAGCCGCTAACATACCTTCAACCGATCGTACGATATCGCCTTTTCCGAGTTCCCTACCCTTTTTCAAGATTTCTTCCCAAAACGACAACTGATACCCGGTATTTCCCAGATTGATCCTTTCAAGACTTTTCCGGTATCCCTTTTCCAGAAAAGCGTCCGCCTGACCAAGCCTACCAAACAGATCGAGACTGATCATTGTCCTGACACATTTCTCGCAAGTACAGCAGTTATATTTCTTGTCACGATTCTCCCAACAAACCCGCAGGACATTCGCCACGTTTCCCGAAACGTATCGTTCTATTTTTTCGACACGAGTCGACTCCACCCCATCCTGAACGAATCGGAGGTGGTCCGTCGACCAGAGCTGATCGAGAAAGGGATGGGAACCGTGGGGTTCTATCTCGTTATATGCCAAAGAGGACGGTATGAATATCTTTCCGAATAAGCCTGAAAGGAGCAGGCCAACGGAACAAAGGAAACTACCTGAAACCGACTCCGCCCAGAAAGCCGACGCTGCCGTATCCGAAAACCCGAACCTGATATTCGTGACGACGGGAACAAGTCTCTTGCCGTACTCACGTGCGACCTGCCCGGCCTTTTGCACCGTCTCCTCCCAGATAGGATCATCTTCCTTATTCAAACCGATATCGAGTCCTCTCACCAGGATTAGATGGGTTATTTCGTCCTTATTCTTAAGCAGCGTATAAAACGAATCTACTCCTCCGGAAAAGAAGCTCCCGACAAATCCGTTACCATCGTTCCTTTCGTCGCCCGCTCCGGCGTGAATCCGTATCCTGTTCAGCTCACTATTACCGAGGACATGACACCCGATGATATCCTCAATGGAACGGAGCAGTTTCCCGGAGATACTTCCGTCAATAAAGATATCCTCCCCCTTCCACATACAATCAATTAACGTCGCCGCGATGAACGGCTCTGGTCCCACGGCAACCTCTTGATCGGGAGAAAAGACACAGAACCACAGCGTCCTGACCTCGGTTTCGCCGTCATACCTGATATCGGCGGAAACTTCCACATATTCCCGTTCTCGCTTTTCCCGTATGTTCGATATGTTCATAAATCTCTCATAAACCGGATCTAGCCCCTGCCCCTTTCAAAAAGAGGCTTCGTCCGTTTATCAAAAAATATTCCTCATCCGATCGGTTATCCGTTCCTTCTCCATATTCTATACTATGTATCGGCTCTTTTCCAGCTCTATTTTTTCCAAGGCATGGAGCCAAAAAACACGGCGCATCCAAAAAAATCCGTCATGAAAAACGCGAAAGCCCATACCGTTTTCCCGGTATGGGCCACGTTTGTCCTGTCGATGTCTTATCGCGTCAGGGCGGGAATCACCCTGTACCGATCCAATAATCTTTCGAATTCCGGCTTGATATTCTTGATCCGAAGCTTATCATAATCAGGCCCGCCATAAACCTCATGTCTCAACAAAAGATCAAGGAAATCGAACCGCTCCGACGGGTCACATTCTCGGATCCGATCAAGGCTCTGCGATTGGATTCTCGTGACATGCATCTTGGAATCGTATGCGACGGACCCGGTATTGATCGCGGCTGAACGGATCGACACCGATAGGAATATGGAACATTCCTTGCCCGAGACTTTTTTCAGAAAAGCGATCGCTTCCTCGGCGATTCCCTTCAACCGGGCATACACCGTCCCTTCGCAGAGTACGACCACTCCGGATCCCAAAAACACGTTTGACCAGGCCATGTTTCCATGCCGATTACCAAGCCCTAAGACAGCCTCGGCGGATATCTTCTCCGCCAGGCCCCGACAGAACGATTCATCGTACGGCTCATTCAGGAACGGGCCGTGAACGGTTTCGAACCCGTCTTCGATATACCCTTTCAGGCCGAGGACGCGGTCGAGCAGTTCCGGAAGTTCCGTCGTGATGACTCCACGTTTTTCATGTATCATGTTCCCCTCTCTTTTTTCATTGTTGAAATATTGTTAACAAACACAAAGACGACCCATCATACTTCGCCAATACGGTCCTGTCAATAAAACGCGAGGGAATATCAACGGAGGGAGGATAAAAACAATGACCTTCCCTAAAAAATCAGCTATCAGAAAATACTACTTTTCCGCTTCGCCGCGCAGTTCCTCGATAAGTTTCTTTTCTTTTCCTGAAAGCTTCTTCGGTATGTCTATCGTGACGGTCACGAGGTGATCGCCTTGGCCGTATCCCCGGACATTTTTCAGCCCCTTTCCCTTTATACGGAATATTTCCCCAGGCTGGGTACCGGCAGGAATCTTCATATTCACAAAACCGTAGGCCGTTTCGACCTTCACGGTATCTCCGAGAACCGCCTGCGGGAAAGAAATGGCGAGCTTGGACAGGATGTTCTCCCCACGACGCGCAAACGACGGATGCGATTTCACATGGACATTGACATAGAGGTCTCCAGACTGTCCTCCCGGCTCACCGGCGGCACCCTTGCCGGAAACCGATATCACCTGCCCGTCGTCGATACCGGCGGGTATCCGAACGGTCACGTCCTCGTCTCCGGTCACACGACCCGCGCCATGGCACTTCGGGCAGTCCTCCGCGAAACGCTTTCCCTTGCCATGGCACTTCGGGCACGGTACGACCGTCGCGAACGTACCAAGCATGCTCCGAACCGTCTGTCGGACCTGCCCGGCCCCGCCACATTCCGAACAGGTAGTTTCCTTCGACCCTCTCTTCCCTCCGGTGCCGTCGCAATCCGAACATACGATCGTCTTGCGCAACCGCATCGAGCGTTCCGTCCCGTTCACCATGTCCATGAAGGAAATCTCCACATCAACCTGAATATCGGATCCGGCCCGTGGCCCGCGTTGCCGACCACCCGAGAACCCTCCGCCGAACAGATCCGAAAAGACGTCCTCGAAACCACCGGCGCCACCGCCAAACTGAAAATCATTAAAATCAAAACCGCCGGCGCCGTTCCCACCGGAAAATCCACCAAAACCGGCCGGACCCTCGGCACTCCCATACTGGTCATATCGTTTCCGCTTTTCCGGATCGGACAGTGTGCCGTATGCCTCGTTCGCTTCCTTGAACTTCGCCTCGTTGCCACCCTGCTTGTCCGGATGATGCTTGTGCGCGAGCTTTCGGAATGCCTTCTTGATATCGTCTTGGGACGCGTCCTTGGATACGCCGAGTATCGCATAATAGTCCTTGTTTGCCATAGGTCATCGAATGTTTTGGAATCTGATCCCTCCCACTGTACCGCAAAACGAAAAGATTAGCAATCCAATAAAGAGAGTGCTAATACTTCCATTTTTGTCACTGGTACCCGATTAGGTTGGTGAAAGTGCTTCTTTTAGGCTAGGATAAAGTCAGAATCGACGTTTTATATTTTATAAAGTAAAAATGCTTAATTCGCAGTCACAAATCCCCCTCGCTCCCCCTTCCCGAAAGGGGGAGACATATCTTTTTTCGCTTGTACTGTAATCGATATCTCCCTTTTGCAAAGGGAGTACCGAGTCTTCGAGGGGAGGGATTTGTGCTTGATCGGTCGAAGTCGGCATATCATTTTTTAGAATACGTCGAGTAAAATATCTTTAAGAAACTACCTAATCGGGAACTAGTGCCCCATTTTTGACCCTGTGCAGTCTCATGGACCCGATTACGGAGCAGTCTTTTGACTCACTGCTGCTTCTACTTCTTCACTTTTCACTATCAGAGTCCATTCTTTCCCTTGTTCACCACATGCTGATCGAAAGTCTCGGAAAAGACCGTCGCTCCGGTCGAGGGATTGTTCAGGAAGTACAGGTACGTGTTCGGCGTCGGGTTGAGGACGGCTTGGATCGAGGAGAGTCCCGGATTCGAAATCGGTCCCGGTGGCAACCCCTTGTTCACATACGTATTGTAAGGCGAAGCCACGGAAATATCGGCAAGGGAGTGCTTCACCTTGTTCACGCCAAGAATATACTGGACAGTCGCATCGCTCTGAAGTGGCATCCCGACATCCATACGCCGACGGAAAATATCCGCGACGATCTTCCGATCCGCATCCGTCCGCACTTCCATCTCGACGATACTCGCCAAGACGAGCGTATCGTACCGTTCCTTCCAAGATACGCCGACCAGGAGCGGTGTTGCCTTCGTGCCGAAACTATCGAGCATTTTTTCCAGGATTGCGTCGCTTCCAAGCTTCGGATCGAAAAAGTACGTGTCGGGAAAGAGGAACCCCTCGAGCGTCGCACCGGCAGGGATATCGGCCAAGAAGGGGTACCGGCTCCGGAGCGCCGAATCCGGGCGCATGACTGCGGACAAAAATGCCGTTCCAGGCAATCCTGCCGCCGTAAGCCGGTCGGCCATATCGGCCGCGGTTATTCCCTCGGGAAACGTCACTTTGGTACCGGTTTCGAGAGTCTCGCCGTGGACAATTTTCGAGACGATATCCGGTATCGACATAGTCCCGCTCACGGCATAATTCCCGGCCTGAAGTTTCGTCCGCAGGTGTTCCCGGAACAGATAGTAGAGGAACGGGAGCTCGGAACCGATAATCCCCTCCTTTCGAAGGTCCGCCGCGAATGAAAGAGTGCCCTCACTTTCCCCAAGAGACACGGTAATCGTTTCCTGTCGGGTCCCGCGCGACGTTTTGACTCCGTTTTCCAATGCGAAATATCCCACCACGAGCATGATGGCGAGGCCAAAAATAAAAAACGCGACCATTCGCATCAACACCGAAACTATCGGGCGCCCGAAGCGCCCTACCCGGCCTGACTCCTGTTGTTCCATAGTTATGAAGGATAACTCGCGGTATCTATCTCAGATGGACGGGGAATTCTCGATGAGTGGCACGAAAATGAATCCCGGGAACCGCTCGATATAAAAATCATCCTCCCCGCGCTTCTCGATATACGCGAGCGAATTATAGATCGGGATGACCATTTTGCCCCCGACAGCCAGCTGTCTCTTGTATACCTCCGGAATTTCCTCGGCCGACGCGGAAACGAGGATCCGGTCATACGGCGCCCCGTTGGCATACCCCTGACTTCCGTCACCAAGCACGCACTTCACCCGCCCCAGACTGACGAACCCGAATTTTTCGATATTCCTTTTCCCGAAGTCGTGCAACTCGGGAATGCGCTCGATTGCGACGACCGACCCGCTCTCCCCGACCGTCGACGCGATAAGGGCCGACGACCAACCGGAGCCACTCCCCACGTCGAGTACCTTCTGCCCGGCCTTGAGGTCGAGCAGTTCCAACATGACCGCCACCGTCAGAGGCTGGGATATCGTCTGTCCGTACCCGATCGGCAACGGAATATTCGTTTCCGACTCGGACGAGAACTCCTCGGGAATGAATTCCTCCCGACGGATATTATTGAACGCCTCGATCAACGGATCGGACTTGAGGTACCCCTGCATGATCAGCATGTTGATGAGACGGCTCATAGAAGTGCAAAAATAAGAACGAAAATCGGAAAATGAAGACTCCGAAAAAAGCTGACGGCATCACTCACCGATGACCTGGATGATCAGGTCTCGCCTGCGCGACCCGTCGAACTCCACCGCGAAGACCGTCTGCCGGTCGGTCAAGAGCAGGTGCCCACGCTCCACGGGAATTGTCTCGCTCGATCCGAGCATAAGCGCCTTACAATGGGAATGTCCGTTCGACCGTCCATCCGATTTGGTACCACGACTCAGCTCGAACAGATCATGCGTATACCGATCGTCGATCGGCGCAACCCGATACAGCACGCGCATAAAATCCTGCAGGAGAAGCGGCTCGTTGTGGTTGATTATCACGCTCACGGTCGTATGTGGCGAAAAGACCGTCACCTGTCCCTCACGTATGCCGGATTTCTCCACCACCTCGGCGACCCGGTCCGTGATGTTCACGAACTCGATCTGTGTCTTCGTCTCGAACTCGATCCGCTCCCGGAATATCTTCATATATTTTCGTGTTATATGTTTATCTGAAAAAACGTAAGCCGGCCGTTATACGCTCGCGAGCGCTTCCTTTAGTTTGTCCTTGGTCTGGATACCGGCGATCTCCTTCACGACCTTTCCGCCCTTGAAAATCTTGATGGTCGGCACCGACATGACATCGTATGCCTCGGCCGTATCGGGATACGCGTCCACGTCAAGCTTACCGACCTTCGCGCCCGTCACCTCGGTCGCGAGCGCATCGATAACCGTTCCAAGCATCTGGCACGGCCCACACCACGGCGCGAAGAAATCGACGAGCACCGGCACGTCGCTTCCCAGGACTTCCTTCTCGAAATTCTTGTCGGTAAGATTCAGTTCCATAGCGATGCTCGGACCGGCGACACCCGTAGCGAGCGGAGGGTGACGGTCATCACCTGATTACGCCTCCATTATATCGTCATGGTCGGGAAAGGTCAAAATGGATCGGAAACCCGGTAACGGATGGATGAAAACCGAAACGATCCGGAAGGAACAAAGGACGGTTGACGCTTGGTCGACCGTCCTGAGCCTGGTTCGGAGGCCGTATGGCACCTCCTACTTCTTCAGTATCGCTAAAAACGCTTCGGATGGGATGGATACGCGACCAAGAGACTCCATGCGTTTCTTTCCTTTCTTCTGTTTCTCAAGCAGTTTCTTCTTGCGAGAGAAGTCGCCACCATAGAGTTTGGCGGTCACGTCCTTGCGGAAGGCCGAAATGGTCGAGCGCGCGATGACCTTGCCACCGATGGTCGCCTGGATCGCCACAGCGAAGTTCTGTCGAGGAATGGCGTCCTTGAGCTTGTCGGTCGTGCGTTTGCCCTCGTCGAACGCGCGCGCCTTGGGTATCATCCGTGAGAACGCCTCGATACGGTCGCCCGCGACCATGATGTCGAGCTTGACCACGTCGCTCTCGCGATAACCGATCGGCTCGTAGTTCATGGAGGCATAGCCGGCCGTCGCGCTCTTCAGCTCGTCGTGAAAGTTCACGATCACGTCCATCATAGGCGCATGGAAAACGAGGAGCACGCGCTCCGCATCGATATATTCGGTATTCTTATATTCCGCCCGGATCGATTGCGACAAATTCATCACGTTGCCCAGGTATTCGCTCGGCACGACGATGGACAGCTCCACGTACGGCTCGAAAATTTTCTCGATACCTGCCGGGTCCGGCATATCCGACGGCGAATACATCGGTACCCGCGCATCGACTCCACGAAGCTTGAGTTCATAGACGACCGAAGGCGTGGTGATCGTCGGCTCCATGCCGAACTCGCGCCGAAGCCTTTCCTGGATAATCTCCATATGCAGGAGTCCGAGGAACCCGCACCGGAATCCGCGACCGAGCGCCTGGTTCGATTCCGGTTCGAACACGAACGCGGCATCATTGAGCCGGAGCTTGTCGAGTCCGTCACGCATGAGCCCGTACTCGTCGCCCTCCACCGGGTAGAAGCTCGCGTACACGACCGGTTTCATCTCGCGATATCCCGGTAGCGCCTCCACGGCGAGCTTCTCACGATCGCGCGGTTTGAGCGTCACCGTATCGCCGACCCGGCAGTACGCCACCTCCTTGAGACCGGTCGCGATGTAACCGATGTCGCCTGCGGACAGCTCCTTACCCGACACAAGCTGCGGATGGAAGGTCCCGACCTCGATGGCCAGGCTCTCCTGTCCGGTGCCGATCATGTGAAGCGCCGTATCACGCCCGACCGTCCCATCCACGAGTCGGACATACGCCACAACACCTTTATAGGTATCATAGACGGAATCGAAGATAAGCGCGCGAAGCGGTTTTTCGGGATCACCCGACGGCGCCGGAACGCGTTCGACGATCCGATCAAGGATCTCCCGTATGCCGATTCCCGTCTTGCCGGAGGCGAGCAGGATATCATCCTCGTCGCATCCGAGGATATGCACGATCTCTTTTTTCGTCTTGTCCACCTGTGCATTCGGCAGGTCGATCTTGTTCACGACCGGGATGATCTCGAGTCCCTGCTCCACCGCAAGGTACAGGTTCGCCAACGTCTGTGCCTGCACGCCTTTGGTCGCGTCGACAAGCAACACCGCGCCCTCGACCGCCGCGAGCGAACGCGACACCTCGTAGTGGAAGTCCACGTGCCCAGGCGTATCGATCAGGTTCAGGATATAGTCCGTATCGGACTGGCTTTCCCGCATCCCCGGCTGTCCGCTGTCCGTCGTTTTCGTTCCCGAGGTTTGCTCCGCGTTGTGAATTGTAAGTTGCCCACTCGTCCCTGCGAGCGGGTCCGCGCACGAAGATGTCGCGGATAAGTTGTGAGTTGTAGGTTGCATGCGATATCTCATCCGCACCGGCTGCAGTTTGATCGTGATGCCACGCTCGCGCTCCAGGTCCATCTGGTCGAGGAGCTGTTCCTTCATTTTGCGGTCCTCCACCGTGTGCGTGAATTCGATAAGCCGGTCGGCCAGGGTCGATTTCCCGTGGTCGATATGCGCGATGATGCAGAAATTGCGGATGAGTTTCAAATCCATGTCAGAAGAATCAAAAAATGAAGAACCTTTAGAATAGAGAAAAAAGCAAAAAGAGGCAAACTCACACCAGACCCAATCTTCTCATATGGTCGAGCCCTCGATACCACGTCAATTATCTATTTCCCTTCGCGCGATTGTGCGTCTTACAAAGCATCTGACAATTCTTTTCCGAAGTCGCGCCGCCCTTGCTCCACGCCGCCACATGATCAGCATCCATTTCATCCGCCTTCCACATTTTTTCCTTGTTCGCATCATGTCCCATCGCGCACAGCGGACAGTTCGAAACCCCTTTCTTTTCCGCAACGGCGGTCTGTTTCGCATAGACGGACTTCTTGGTCGCTTCGTCGAAAATCCTGACCTCAAGCAATTTCGTGTCAGTGGAACCACCGAGTACATATTCGAAGACTCCCTTGCGATTCTTGATATACGGGTCACCGTAGAGCGCGCGCACCTCGTCCGACACTTTCGCGGGGTCGTAGGCATCCTTGTGATACGTCTCGTACAGCCGCCCCCATTGCAGTCCGCGCATCTCGCTCTCCACATCCGTAAACACGCCCGACACCCAGTCGATCACGGTATTGAAATACGTCTTTACCTCTGCGATGGTCGTGTCGAATCGATGTCTGCTCATATACTCACCGATTTCTCCGCGGCTCACCCACTCGAGCGCCCGTTCCCAGAAGTCCTGACGATTGGCACTCCCTGATACATATGCGCTCCATTTCTGGATATTGGCGTTTCCGCTATTACTGAATTCTTCCTTGCCGAGCGTGATAAAAGGACCGGAATAAACGGCGTTCAACAATTCCTGCGTGTTCAGAGGCACGCCCGCAATATTGATCGTCTTGAACCATTCCTTGATTTCGCTCTCTTCCCCTTCACACTCATAGATGAGCAGCTTCGTTTCCATAATCAAAGCCCTCTTATCAGCAGCCATACCGGTAAAGTTCTGCGGCAACCCGTTTTCGTCTTTGAAGGCGAATTTATCGTTAACGAATCGTCCGACACTGGTGATGCGCTGCTGTCCGTCCAATACCTCGTATATCCCTTCACTCACGGTATTGAAATAGATGAGTCCGAGCGGATACCCCTTCAAAATCGACTCGATAACCGCGACATCCCGCTTGCCGTCGGCATAGATATAATTTCGCTGATACTCCGGCTGAATAGTAAGCTTGCCGGCCAAACCGAACAGTCCCTTACCCTCAAGCTCGTTATACACGAACCCGTCGCAGATATCTTTCACGGTGATGTCGGTCCTCAGTGTCGTTTTCATACGATATGATCATCAATTATTCGTACCGCCCTTCCGTTCCTTTTTTACTTTTTTCTCCAACATCGTGATACGTTCCAGATATTCCTTCTCGACCGGAGAAAGGGTCTTGGCCTGATATTTCCGGTATTCCATTTCGGCTTTTTCCATCGCTTTTTCGTGTGTCACCGTTCCGGCACCGGAGAGGACGCCTTCTCCATACTCGGAAAGCAGTTTGTCCAGTGCCGCGATATGCTCCGTCATACGCATCGCTTGCCGATTCATGGCGCGCAATTCGGCCAATTCGAAATATGCCGAAACGAACCTGTTCAGTTTCTCCAATTCCTCGGCAGACAGATAATTCTTGGCAATCCTGACTTCTTCCAATACGGGCAAATCCCCCGCGAAAGCCGTCAAACCCATGAATTCCTTGCCACTGTCGGCGCGATTGAAAATGACTTCCGCCGCCGTCTGTTTATGCGCGCCATAATGCAGTTTGTTCTGTACGATTTTGAAAAACTCTATCGAGTGCAGGGATTTCGGATCATAATCGACGCTGGTGGCATACAGGTCCAGAACCTGCCGATACAGCATCTTTTCGCTGGACCGTATGTCTCGGATGCGGGACAGCAGCTTTTCCCAATACCGACCGCCACCGTTGTTTTTCAAGAATTCATCATTCATCGAGAACCCCTGAACGAGATATTCCTTCAATCGTTCGGTCGCCCACACGCGAAATTGCGTGCCTCGCAATGAATTCACGCGATAGCCGACGGAAATGATGGCGTCGAGGTTATAGAGCTTCGTCGGTCGATTTATCTCTCTTTCACCCTCTTTTTGAACTACCGAGGATTTCTCGGATGTTCGATTCTCTTGTAATTCTCCCTCCGAATATATATTTTTCAAATGCAATCCGACATTATCCGCCGAGCAACCGAAAAGCTCCGCCATCTGCTTTTGCGAAAGCCACACGGTCTCGCCTTCGACACGCACCTCGATGCCAGGGGCACCGTCCGCACCCGTATAGATGATCACTTTGCCGTGATCATCCACGTCCGATGTTTTTTTCCTATTTTGCGTATTCATAACCGTTCATCAAAATGACAACAAACCCAGCGCGTCTCGAAAATAGCGAGGGAAGCGTCGGGGTTCATGATGCAATCAAATCAAAGTTCATATTTTTAAGTTTAGAATCAAAGAATAAAATCTCTTCGCCTTTTTTTGTTCGAAAAGCCGTGTGAGTCAAATTGAATTCATAGCTATTTTTAACAAATGCGTAAATGTTTTTTATTTCTGCCGCGTTGTCATAAGAAACTATCCAATGAATTTTTTTTATTTTTTTAATTTCTTGGGACACCTTTTTATGATCATCGTTGTTATAAGAATTTTTATAAAGCCGTGGACCTTTTAAGTAATAAGGAGGATCAAAATAGAAAATGGTATTTGCATTATTTGATTCTTCTTTTATTTTCTTGATTAATTCCAAAGCGTCCTCATTGAACAGTCTTATATTTTTCCTATGTTTCGCGATGAGCCGTATTCTTTTAATAAGCTCTTCTTTATTGAAACGGCAATCCATTTTATAATTTCCGCTCTGCTCAAGTCCACCGATAACTCCAGCGTCCATGATGCCCGAACGGTTTGTCCTGTTCAGAAATAAAGTCGAGAACCCCAGTTCCAAGATATCGGCGTCATTTTTCCTTTTCTGAATTTCCCTCATTTTCAACCAATTTTCGATATTTACATCCGTTTTTTCTATCAAATCACATATTTTATTTGTTCGATTCAAAACAGAGTACCAAAAGGCATAAATGGAACGATCGTAATCATTTATCGTGATTCTATCTACTTTGTCTTCCAGCAATAAATACAAAGCCACTGAAGCCCCCCCGGCATACGGCTCTACATAATGCCCACGGATATTGTTATCAACGCAAATCTGGGCAATGAACTTTGCCAGTCTATTTTTTCCGCCAGGATATCTCAGTGGCGAGTAAAACATATTTATTTTTTCTGGGCTTTAAAATAAGTCTCAAGAATATCTCCTGTGACATATGACATATTCATAACATCATTCTTAGAGACTATAACATTCCCATGTGCAAAATTTCCTAACAATGCGTCGAGGTTAAAATTTTTGTTTAAATAATCTGATGTTATACTTAAGTATCCATCAGTGTTTTTCTCAGCGTATTCTCGTTGGAACAACTTAATTAAATCTTTATATGGATTTTCTTGTTTGGCATTTGTAATATCCCCCTGCTTATTGTAATAGACCCTCGCCGCAACATCTAAAATTAGACGTAGAGACATCCCTACAATCAATAGAATCTTATCATCATCTCGTCCCTTTTTGTGGATTTTATCAATAGCAAGATACAAATCATTTACAGGACCCTTCTCAAGTTCAAGAATTCTCCCAAAAAGAATCTCGCTTCTTTTTGTTGCTGGTGTTTTTTGAAGTTTAATAAATTTATCCGTTCGCTCCTTACCGATCGAAATCTCTTCAAGATTTCCTTTTTTTGGATTTTTGAATATCTCACGAATTTGCTCGTCATTATCAATTATTGATTTCAATTTTCCTCGGTTCTTTCGAGTAGATATTTCCTTCTTTTTTAAAGCATTCTGTGTTGCTTCAAAAATTTTCACAAGTTGTTCAGCGGAGTATTTGCTATACAGTTTACCTGATTTAAAATCAATTCCTATATCTTTGAGGTTTTTTTCATTCAAAACCTCGTCCTTTACAAATCTTTTATTTAAGATTTTATTTCCTTTTATAAATCCTGTCTGTTCATTAATCGCCACAAAAATAGATTTCGCTTCTTTTTTGAAATTCAACAAAAAATAATCTCTCTCAAGTTCTCCCCACGACCCATTATCGACATGTTTTCTTTCAATACTGGTAATAGCAGTATTTTCATCGCAAACATTACATGGAAGAGTGGTTTGATTCCTTAAAAATTCTGGTTCATATTCCCGAAACAACTTTCCGACGTACTTAGAATACTTGTCATCGTTCTGTATAACTTTCAGTAAAGCAACCCTCCTGTTGCCATCATAAACCACGTACTTTCCATCCTTTTTAACAACTATTGGCAACTCTGAATAATCATAATACTCGCCCATTTTTTTCACCAGCCTTTGTATATTCCATTTGTTATCTGTATCTTGTATAATGCGATCGATTATCTCTTCATCCGTTTTTTCGGCGTCAATAGGATCTCTCGGATTCTCTGTCCAGAGATATAAATCTTTTATAGGAATGCGTAAAATCTTTTGCATCATAACTCTAAGCATTATCTCTTATGCCGAATAAAGATCCGCTTGAACGTCTCACTTCCATTTAGATAAGAGCCACGCCCATAAACACCTTTTTGATCCTGATCAACACCTCGATTCGAGCCGATAATCTCGAACTGTTCTGGAGAATACTTATCAAGGAAGCTGATCGGGACTCCCATGACACCAGGGTAGTCACTTGGGATGGAGTCCGTAAACGAAACTTCAATGGCATCATAATTATCGTATGTGTCATATGTTGCTTTTCCCTTGATTTCTTTGTGCCTGCTATATTTCAAATTCTCTTCCATGGTCATGAGTGGCAACGGCTGATGGCGCCTTCCGTGGTCGAGTCGAGTGAACCAGCATGAGTTTCCGAGTCTCGTGTAGTCACCAACATACCCCAATCGGGCCGCTTTCTGCCTATCGCTCTCCGCGATTTCTGCACCATTCGGCACGGCGAAAACCATATCACTCCCATTCCCCGTCGCACCAAGCCACAGCTTGTTTTCCTTGATTTTTGGAAACACTTCCTTGTAGGTGATCGCGTTCATGTTGCCGATAATCACGAACTTCTTATCGTACTCAAACAATTGCTTCACGTATTCACGGAAGAGCGAAAATGGCGGGTTCGTCACCACGATATCGGCTTGTTTCAATAATTCCACGCACTCCGGGCTCCTGAAATCGCCGTCTTCCTCGAGCGGTGCCCATTCATTATGCTTGTTCGCCTTCAACTGTTCGGCAATGTCTTTCAAATTATATTCACCATCGCCGTCGAAATCGCGCGCTTCGTTGATGATAAATCTGTTGGCGGTTATTTTCGGTCTCCCTTTTGGTTCTGCTGGTTTACTCAAAACTTTCTCTTCATACCCTTGGAAAAGGGACGCCTGTAATGCCAGTTCCGTACCGGCAATCGGCGACGGCTTAAAACTCGTCGTAATGAGCCGCTTCAATCCAAGCTTGTTGAAATTGATCACGAAAAAACGGAAGAAATTGCTTTCGTAGGGATCGTCACAGTTGGAATACACCGTCTTGCCCCGAAACGCGTCGGGGTCGAAATCCAAATACGCCCCGATTTCCTTTTGGATATCGTTGAATTGCGTATAAAACTCATCGTTTTTCGCCCGTTTCGCATTCGTGAGATTGCTGTTCGCCATAGCCGCCTTCAGGGTACCGGATCAGAATATATACGACAAACGTTTTTCCGCCTCGTCTCCATATTCAAACAATATCCTGTTTAAGCCAAAAAGACAAGAACCCTCCCAAAAATAAAATGACTCTTTGTTGTATTTTGACCCCATAAAATTTCGAGTACGAAATCACGAGGCATGCTTTTAATTGTTCACTTCTCCGCTCCCTGACTTTCGACTTCCGATCACCACTCCCCTTTCTCCGGATGACCCTCGACCGACGGGACGACTTCCGGATTGCGGCGGACCTTGGACAGGATGAACTTCCAGAGCGAGCGTAGTTCGCTTATCTTAAACCAGTTGCCGAGGAGCAGGAAAGTCCCGAGACCGAGAAGGGTTCCGAAACTGAGCTGGAGGAACACTTTGAGGAACGTGTCGAGTGGCGACATCGTAAAAAACGAGAACAGCGTTTTCGAAAGCTGGGCAACGATGCCGGCCAGAATCGCCGACAGAAAGATGAGCGCATTCTCGCGGAAGAACTGCGCGTCGTCCCATCCTTCGATCCGCTTCCGAAGCGCGAGCAGGAGAAAGAGAAAATTTGCCGCGCTCCCAAGCGAGAACGCCATAGCAAGCGCATCGGTGCCGTATCGCGGGAGGAGAAATATCGCCGACCCGACATAGATAGCCTCGCCGAGGATCGCGTAGAGAAAGGGCGTCTTCGAATCCTGTATCGCGTAGAACGCCCGAGCGAAGAGCGGTATAAGCGCCTGAGCGAAGAGACTGACGGAAAGCCATCCGAGTACACCGAACGTTGCCCTCGTATCGTCCCAGTCGAACCGGCCGCTCCCAAGGACGACCCGGACAACCTGTGCCCGGAAGACGACGAACAGCATGGCGACCGGAACGACGAAAAAGAGGATGCGCCTCGTCGTACGGGAGAGCGTTTCGAAAAACTCCCCGTTACGCTTCTCGGTCGCGGAGAACGAAAGTGTCGGGAAGGCGGCAAGCGAGAACGAGACCGCAAAGAGTCCGATCGGAATCGCCTCGATGTTCGAGGCAAGCGAAAAGATCGCGAGGCTCCCGGACGCGAGCATGGAGGCGAAGACCGTCGTTAAAAAAAGACTCAACTGGTTCGCCGCGATGCCAAGAGTGCGCGGGATCATAAGCATCACGACGCGCCGGACCGGCCCATCGAACCGAAGCGGGTGACGGAAAAGCGCAGGGAAAAACTTCCGGCTCCGCACCGATGGGATCTGCACCGACATGTGCAACAACGCGCCAAGCGCGACTCCCCACGCGAGCCCGGAAATACCGAATATCGGCACGAAAACAGTGATGCCGAGAATGATACCGGCATTATAGATGATCGGTGCGAGCGAATAGGCCGTGAAACAACGGAAGGTGAGCAGCATCCCACCGAAGACCGCGCTTGCCCCGAGAAACAACGGGGAAAGCAGCATGATCCGGGTCAGTTCGACGGTCATCGCGCGTTTCTCGTCGGAAAAACCGGGCGCGAGTACCGTCACGATGGCCGGTGCCGCGATAATCGCGATGATCGAGACCGCGCCGAGCACGAGCAGTATCCACTCCAGGACGCCGGCCGCCAGATCAAGCGCCTCTTTCTTCTTCTCTTTCGAGATGAATTCCGTGAAGACCGGAACGAACGCCGCCGACAGCGCACCCATCACGAGCAGATTATAGAGGGTATCCGGGATGCGAAACGCGGCATAGTACGCGTCGAGCGTGTCGCCGGCACCGAAATGGCCGGCAAGGAGCCGGTCGCGGACAAACCCGAGCAGCCGACTCGCGATGCCGGCGGCCGCGATGACGAATGCCGCACCACCGACCGTTTCCGACTGTGCATTTGCCAGGTTCCGCAGGAAGGCGAATTTCTTCTTCAGGAAAGACATCATAGGTTCATCATTTCGTGGAAAGCACCGCACCGTAATAGGCATCCGTCGACAAGGTCGCATCAAACGAAAATCCCTGCCGGTCCCGATTCACCCCGTCGGAATGCCAATCGGCATTAAACCGGTCCGGAAAAGAAAACCTGGAATGAAGCGTACTCCCGTCGGTTCCCGACTGTTTCTGAAAAAGAATCGAATACGACGACGGATCGGCAGGTTGTGGCGAGACCCTGAACGGGAGACGGTACGTATATTCGACCGTCACGCTCTCCCCCGGGCTCACATAGACCCAGTTCCCGAACACCGTCTTCCCGGTCTCTTCCGAGATGCGCGTACCGCCCGGATCGACCGTTGTCGTGGACTCTTCCTTCACCACGTCATCGTCACGCTTGAACCCGAGTGCGTCATAGTCGAGCGGAGCCTTCGGAAACTCGTACGTCTGTCCGGACGCCGAGACAAGCTCGGAACCCTTGGGAACGTATACACGCATATAGTCCGAATTCACCTTGTTGAACCAATCATATGGCATGCCTCCCCCGGTATGTTTCCTGGTTATCCGAACCGTGTCAAGGACGGAGCCGTCCGATTGTACGACAGCCTGATGCTCGATCGTCTCGCGTATCACGGCGTCGGTCTTGTATCCATTGAGGTTGGTATGGACCACGCTCAGGTAATCACGTGGCGTATCGAGCATCCTCCCCGACCAGCCGGCCTGATCGATCAGCTTTTCCACGTCCGCGTTCCGGGAATACAGCAAGATATCCTTCTCGTTGAGTGCCTGGGAAAACGTATTGGCAAGCGAAACCAACATGGACGCGCTCCGGAGCGAGAACAACCGCTCGAGCAGGACGGGCGCGAGGTCGGAAAGGATTCTCTTCGGTTGGTTGAGAGTATGGTCGTAGTTCTCTTCGACTTCCGCCTGAATCGCCTGTGAAAAATTATCCGCGTCGATCGTCACGCCGTAATCCGGCATCTCGATAGGACCCGTTAACACAAGCAGGTCCCGAAGCACGTTCGGCGTAAGCGTGACGATACCGTCCACGGTCGGACCACCGGTCTTCTCATAGAAGAACATCGCTTTCTCCGCCGAGGTCGGAAAATCCGGCCACCAATTGCTGTCATGGAGGCTCCAGCCCGCACTCACCTTCTGTATCGGCGCCGGCGGAACGATATTCTCCTTCAGCTGCCCGTCCGGATTGAAAATCCCATCAACAAAGAGCTTCCCGATGTGACCGTTATCCACTTTCAAAAGGCCGTAGCTTCCGATGAACCCGCCGGTCGGTCGAAGTTCGGCGTTGTTCTGAAAGAGGAACAGATACACGCGCGGTCCGTTCGCGCCCAGGAGTTCCCGGACCAGATGGGAATTTCCGTTGAAACCCTCGAGCACTGTCGCGATCACAGGCAATTTCTCGCGAATGGAAAGGAAGGTCGCCCGCTTGTCTTCCGGCACATCCTCGGGGCGGACCCGGGCGAACGCCCCTTGTGCCGCCACGACTTCTTTTTCCGCCGTCGACGATCCCTGCTCCGCCTTGTCGATAAGATCAAGAAATGATACGTTGCCACTTTTGACGGCATCGGTCGGCGATGCAGGCAGAAGCTCGAGTATCCCGCTCATGGCGACCCCTGCCGCGGAAAGATGCTTGGCGCCCTCGAGCAACCCCTGATCGGAAGCGACTGAAGAAAGTCCCGGGATAAATCGTGCCGCCTTCGCAAGTTCATTGCCTACAGCACCAAGCGAGTCCGATGCCGCAGAGAATGTCTTGTACGCCTCGGAAAAATTTTTCGACGAGCCGGAAAAGTTTGCGCTCGTCAGATCGTTCATCGCCTGGGACGCGAGCGACGCGCCCTCGATACTTTCCCCGAGCACCTCGCCCTTGATGACGGTCAGGCGATATGCCCCGAAGGCGCCGCCGCCAAGCACGAGTACGATCGCAAAGACAATCGCCGTCCGACGGATAAGCGTATCGGAAACAGCTATCGGTATGGGTTGAAACCGAAAGAAAGTCGGCATCGAAAATTTCGCGTCCCGAAACGAGTCGTATGCGTCCGACAATCGTCGGAAGAACCCTCCCTTCGCCGACATCGTGGAGTTCGATTGTCTTTCCTGTTCCGGTTCCGGCTCGCATGTCTCGATAGCCGGTTCCTCATCCGTTACCGTATCCCACGGTTCTTCTTGGCCGTCCCGACTTTCTTCTTCTACGAAAACGGAAGGTCGCCCATCGAGCTCGGCATGAAACAGCGGTCGATAAATCCGCTCAGCGTTCGGGAGTCGTGTACTGAATTCCTGTTCGGCCGGCGTATCAAACCGCTCAATCACCTCTGATTTCTCGAACACGGGAGTCTCATCCATGACAACCTCCCCATAGCCCTCTTTGCGAGGTGAGCCGACGGCATCGATCCGCTCCCAATCCAAAGCACCCGACCGGTTGGTCGGTCGGACATCGAACATCTGCGGGATAATATGCTTTCTCGATTTCGATTCCATGAACGGGTTTCTGTTTTCGTATCCGCACTATCCTTCACACACCCGACGGTACGCGTCATATGTGGTGTCAGCCATGTCCCGCCATCGGAACATCGCCGCGCGTTCCCTTCCCTTCTTTGCCAGTTCCGAGACGAGACCGGGATCAGTCAGAACAACTCCGACCTTTTTTGCAAAATCGTCCGGATCGTCCGGATCGAAAGAGAGAGCGGCATCACCGAGTATCTCCGGCAACGATCCGCGCTCGGCCGCAATGACCGGAATCCCGAACCGCATCGCCTCGAGCGGAGGAAGTCCGAAACCTTCGTAGAGCGACGGAAAAAGATATCCCGCAGCGCTACGATACAAGCCCGCCAGCTCCGCATCCGGAACAAACCCGGTAAAGACGATGTTCCGTATTCCGGCCGACTCCACCGCACGCCTGAGCCGACCGTAGAAATAATCATCCTTGCCGACCAACACGAACATGACCTCCCGGAATCGCACCGCCAAGGGAATGAACGCCTCGAGATTCTTGTGCGGGTAGGCGTTCCCCACGTACAGGAAGTATGGTTCCAGTATACCATGTTCCTCGGATACGGAGGAGCCGTCTGAGCCGTCGGCATCCGCCCCGAAATCGCACCCTTCGTATGCGACAATCGTCTTTCCCTTCGCCGACGGAAACGCATCAAGGATATCGTGCTCCGTAAAATTCGAAACGGTCAGGATTGCGCGGGCTTTCCGGATCGCCGTGGCGATGGCCAAACGGTAGGCGGCATACTTCAACCGATACGTATACCGGCTCCTCGTCGTGTTTCGGACCGTCGGAAAACGGAGCAGGATAAGATCGTGAATGGTCACGACGAACGGCCGATTGTAGAGAATCGGGACGTTGAAGTGCGGAAAATGAACCAGGTCGAGTCCATACTTCCCGAGAAGAAACGGGAGGAGCGCCTGTTCCCTGATGGAATACCACGGATAATCAGCCAGCACCTTTCGGAACTTTTTGTTTCCGGGAACATACGAATCGAAGTTCTCCTTCCGCAAAAACACAAAGAACTCATCACCCGGGTCGGCGACCTGTTCAAGATACCCGACGAGCTTTTCCGTATAGCGCCCCAGACCCTTGCCGATCGGCCCGTAGAAGCGCGCGTCGATGCCGATTCTCATTTCTTTTTCACGCTCACTTTCGCCTTCGGTTTCTCCTTCACCTTTCCGGCAGACGATTCCCCGTCACGTTCCAGGAAAAAGAGGACGAGTGCCTGCGTCGCGAGTGCCTCGAGCAGTCCCGGATCCTCTATCCGGTTCACGGACTTCGGGAAGAGAAGAAACGCGACATATTTCCCGATCATCCCCGGGGAACGGACGATGATGCATCCGTTCTCCTCGGATATCTTCTTTTTCGACGAAATCAGCTTCTCGACCGGTATGGCGATACAGGCCGAAACCCTTCCGTTCCGGATCTCCTTCTCCACCGCGCCTTGCTCCGTGTCGATGATACGGATCAAAAACGCAGCCGACTTGCAGGACATGAGGACGGAACGTTCGAATGTCCGATAGACTTTCTTCGTCTCGCCACGACGGAAATATCCGGCCGCCTCCGGCAGGGAAAGGACGAGTCCTTTCATAAGATCGAGCTTCCGATTCGTCTCACCGATATACGAATACGATTCCGAGAGGTCCTTCGTGATATCCGACTTCTCCCGCTGGAGGCGGAGTTTTTCCCTGACCTGACGAAGCAGGGATTTCTCCTTCAGGAAAAATATCATAAATCCCACCCAACCGAGCAGAAAGATGATAACCGTTTCCGCCAGCTCTTCGGGCACCCCGAACACGCTCCCCGAAACGGCCAACGGGGTAGCGGATGCGACTATGAAGAGCATGAAAAATATCCAATACATCGCCAATCAGGTTAACGGAAGCCGCTTCAGGTAGGCCCGGAGCCGTTCCCCGACTTCGGGGTGCTTGAGCCCGTAATGGATGGTCGCCTTGAGGAAATTGAACTTATCACCGGTATCGAGCCATTCCCCCTCGAGCATGCGCGCGTGGATCGGTAGTCCCTTCTCGAGCATGATATCGAACGCGTCCGCAAGACGGATCTCGCCCGACTTCCCGGTCTCCATTTTCGACAATACGTCGAATACCTCGCGGGTGATGACGTACTTGCCTACCGCGACCGCCCGGCTCGGCGCTTCTTCCGGCGTCGGCTTCTCCACCATCTTCTTCACAAGGATATCGCGCGTGCCGACCGGGTCACCCGCGACCACGCCGAATTTCGAGACGTCTTCCAACGCGACCTCCGCCGCGCCGATGATCGGCGTCCGGTACTGCTCATACGCGTCCATCACCTGCTTGGCAGCCGGCACCTCGCTGTCGTACAGGCAATCCCCAAAAAAAACGAGTACCGGTTCGTCGTCATCCACAAGGTGCGCCGCCTGCAAGAGCGCATGTCCGTCCCCTAAGGGAGCCGATTGTCGGACATAGGAAAACTTCGCCAGCCCGGAAATCGAGCGGACCTTTTCGAGAAGATCGTGCTTGTGCTTTTCCACGAGCGTGTCCTCGAGCTCGTAGGAAACATCAAAATGGTCCTCGATGGCACGTTTCCCGCGACCGGTCACGAAGATGATTTCCTTGATGCCGGATGCGACCGCTTCCTCGGCAAGGTACTGCACCACCGGCTTGTCCACGACCGGGAGCATCTCCTTCGGCTGCGCCTTCGTCGCCGGGAGAAACCTCGTCCCGAATCCCGCGACGAGAAAAATAGCCTTCTTGATCTTCATCGGTTCCCTACTCATAACGGATACGCTTTAACGGATAACAGGGGCAATACCAGACACCTCTTTTTCAGCCCGGCTTCTCATACACAGTATACCATCCCCGTAAAATATCGGGAAAATCCTATCTCGCAAGCGAAACAAGCCGCTTGAACTCGGTATTGAATTCGGCGACGGCCTCGTTCACGATCGGATGGAACCGGCTCCGAAAATTCTTCTCTTTGGCATAGACCGACGCTTCCAGGAGCGAATCATGCGTCCCCGCGTCGAAATACGCCCCGGTGATTGTCCGAACATCGAGCTCACCCCGTTCGAGATACGCACGATGCATGTCCACGATCTCGAGCTCGCCGCGCTCGGACGGTTTCACCCGTTTCGCGATCTCGGACGATTTCCCATCATAGAGGTATATGCCGGGTATGGCGAAATTACTTTTCGGATGTCGCGGCTTTTCCTCGATCGAGATCACTTTCCCGGTCCCGGCATCGAATTCGACGACTCCGTAGCGCTCCGGATCCGGCACTTCCTTGGCAAACACCCGTCCGCCGGATACGAAACTCCCGATCGCCTCCGAAAAATCATCCTCAAAGATATTATCTCCCAAGATAAGCGCCGACGGTCCACCATCAAGAAAATCCTCGCCGAGAATGAACGCTTCCGGCAGCCCGTTCGGCCGCTTCTGCACCACGAATGAGATATTCACCCCGTGCCCGTGAAACATCGACCCAAGCAGATTCAGATAGCTTCCCGAATAGTCCGGCGACACGATGATGAGGATATCGCGGATTCCCGCCTGGATGAGCGTATTGAGCGGATAGAAAATCATCGGCCGGTCATAGACCGGAAGGAGCTGCTTGGTAAGGACCGCGGTCAGCGGCAGGAGCCGCGTACCGGTGCCCCCGGCGAGAATAATGCCTTTCATACAATGATGGATCAGGAATTATGGGCGTAGAACTAAAAACATACGGACTATCTACGGTAGATCGGAAATGACTTGCAGAGCGTCTTCACCTCCTTGCGGATGGCGCCGAGGACCCGTTTCTTCCCGCCGGAACGGAGTGCCCGGTCGATCCACCCGGCGATTTGTCGCATCTCTCCCTCTTTCATACCGCGGGTCGTCACGGCCGGCACGCCGATGCGGATGCCCGACGGGTCAAGCGGACCGCGCGGATCGTCCGGCAACACATTCTTGTTCACGGTGATACCCGAAAGGTCGAGCCACGCTTCCGCTTCCTTGCCAGTCACGTTCCGACTCTTCACGGTGTCGATGAGGAGCATGTGATTCTCGGTCTTGCCGAAGACGATCTCGTATCCGAGCGAGACGAATTCCGCTTCGAGTACCTTGGCATTATCAAGTATCTGACGCGCATAGACCCGAAATTCCGGCAAGAGCGCCTCACCGAACGCCACCGCCTTGGCGAGCACCATATGCATGTGCGGACCGCCCTGCACACCGGGGAACACCGCCTTGTCTATCGCCTTCGCGAATGGTTCCTTGCACAAGATGAGTCCCCCACGAGGACCGCGGAGCGTCTTGTGCGTGGTCGCGGTAACGATGTCGAAATGCGGCACCGGATTCGGAAGCGCCTTACCCGCGATCATCCCCGCGATATGTGCCATGTCCATCATGGAAATCGCTCCGACCTTTTTCGCGATCGCGGTGAAGCGTTCGTAATCGAGCTGACGCGTGTACGACGAAAACCCGGCGAGCATGAGTTTGGGCCGTTCCGCCTCCGCGAGCGCCTCAAGCTTGTCATAGTCGATCGTGCCGTCAGCCTCCGTCTTGTACCGCACGAAACGATACACCTTTGCCGGGAGCGTGACCGGATGCCCGTGTGTCAAATGTCCCCCGTGCGAGAGATCCATCCCGAGCACGGTGTCGCCGGGAGCGAGGAGCGCCGCGTACGCCGCGAGGTTGGCCGAAGCTCCGGAAAGCGGCTGCACGTTCGCATGTTCCGCCCCGAAAAGTTCCTTCACCCGGTCGATGGCGAGTGTCTCGATGATATCGGTGAATTCCTGCCCGCCGTAATAGCGCTTGCCAGGATACCCTTCGGAATACTTGTTCGTGAAGACCGATCCGAGTGCGTCGAGCACCGCGGGAGAGACGGTGTTCTCCGACGCGATAAGCTCGAGTCCCTGTTCCTCGCGCTTCATCTCCCCTCGAAGCGCATCATACGCCACCTTGTCGGATTCCTTCAATGATCGATAGGTATTCATAAGTTCTATATTATTCGTTATGAGAGTCTTTGTTGAATAATTTATGAAAAGTGCTTTATATAAGCCAAAAAACTGATTTATTCAACAACACCGTTATAAGATGACATTTTGCTCGGCAAAATCAGTAAGCGCGTCACGGAGATTCCGAAGTTTCGGTCGTTTGGTATTACGCAAGGTCGAGTCCTTGGGCCGTCGCGCCGGTCGCGGGAACGCGTCGCCAGGTACCGCGGTTACCTCCGCCTTGATACCGGAAATCGTGAAATATTCCACGAGCGCCCCATACCATGTGGCCGAACCCTCATTAACCAGATGGTACACCCCGGACGGAGCGCTATCAAGCACGAGCGCATACGTCGCGGCAGCCAGATCCGGCGCAAAAGTAAAGCAGCCATTCTCATCGTCCACTGCCGAAACTACTCCTCGTTCCTTCGCAACGGCCGCCATCTTCGCAAAAAAACTCTCCTTCCCACCAGCTGACAATGCCGGCGCACCGAAAAGTTTTGAGAGACGAATAATATAATACATCCCGCCGACCGCTGCAACGGACCGCTCCCCGCCCAACTTACTTTCGCCATACTTCGAAACTGGGCACGGCTTGGCATCCTCGGCATACCCATCGCTGTGTTGTTCCCCGTCAAAAACATAATCTGTCGAATAGTGCACAAAAACCGCACCGATTTCTTTTGCAACTACTGCAAGCTCGCCCGGCACTTCAGCGTTCAGTCGCCAGGCCTTCTTCGCTTCCGCCACGTCCGATTCACAGAGGTCTACGGCATTATACCCAACGGCATTGATAATGATGTCCGGCGCAAGCGTGGCAATCTTCTCGCGCGCGGCAGCCAGATCCGTCACATCAATCTCGCTAAAATCCCATCCCGTCACATCGTGTCCGCCCTCGACAAAGACGCGAACCAGCTCTTGCCCTAGCATCCCCTTCGCCCCAAGTATGAGTATTCTTTTCTGCATATCATTCATGTTTATCCGTTCGTTCGTTTCCACTGCTCGTAGAGCGTGAATGCCGCGAGAAAGAACCCCGTCTGCACCCGTTCCGATCCGATATAGTTTCGGATGTCATCGGGCGACATTCGGGAGGTCACGATATCTTCCGAACCATCGAGCTCCGGCTCCCCTTCGGTAAGGTCGCGTGCGAGAAAGATATGCCCCCGCTCATCGGTCAGGCCGGCGCTCGGATACACGATGCCGAGTTCTTCCCACCTTTCCGCGACGATTCCGGTCTCCTCCCGCAATTCCCGTTTGGCGGCTTCCACTGGTTCCTCGCCTTTTTCTATCATTCCGGCGGGAAATTCATACAGCCTTCGCCCGATGACGTATCTCATCTGTTGTGCGAGCACGAGGTTCCCCTGGGCGTCTTCCGCGACGATGACCGCCGCCCTGGCGCGCTCTACCACGAAATATTCTCCGGGCTTCCCGTCCGGACGGATGACCGTATCCTTGCGCACCGAAAACCAGGGATTCTTGTACGCCTGTTCCGATCCGGTCGTGGTCCATCCTTCGATTCCGTTCATAGCCTGTTCATGCATTGATTATCCCGTCGAGATATTCCCTGATACGAAGTTGCTCCGCAAACGTATTCTCCGCCTCGATGCTCACGTATTCCGGAAGATACTTTACATATTGCTTCACGTACTCATATTCCCGCAGATCGATCATATAATGGCTCCCCACGCCGAGACGTTTCCGCTTCGACCGGTTCCGCAGAGATTTCATCGGGGACAGATGACAACATCCGATCGTGGAAACGCCCGACCGGAGATGACGGAGCAGTTTCAGGAACGCGCCCGGGGAACGAAACAGATTTCGGTAATGATGTTGCGTATCCAGACAGATCCCAGCATACTCGCCGACGATGCCATCGGGAAACGGGTGAAAATGATTCTCCACGAAAATCTTGTGCCGGTATTTCTCATATACTGGAACCAGACGCGGATGATCGTGAATATTGTACGCCACCGGATGATAAGTCGTTTCAAGATAAATGAGTTCGTCTTCGCCCATGTCGTCCCGAAGATGGATATGCGGGATACGAAGTCCGTCGATACCCTCGAGTAACGCGTACAGTTCATCACGCTCCGACTTCTTCAGGAACGTCGGAAAAAGCGCGATTTCCTTAATCCCGAACCGTTTCATTTCTTCGACCTTGCCCCGCCAATCCGAAGCTGGCGTTGTCGTCAATCCGAGCAGTATCTTTTTCGGTTTCTGTTCCATCAGCGATCAGATAACAGTTAACTCTCCCACCCCTCAGTCTCGAGGACTCGACAGCTCCCCTCTGGCAGGGGAGCAGGAAGTCGAAGATACCAGAGTCTTAGTATCTATCTCAAATCTCAACGCCTATATAAGGCAAAAAATCCGCTTGTCGGCTGAAATCCGAAAATTTCGGCTGCAAACCATTCAAAAATCGTCAGGTTACAATAGTAGCCCTCCTCATTTTTCATTGTTTTCGCGCGAAATTTTCGGATTTGCAGCTCGACATGAGATTTGAGATAGATACTTAGAGTATTTTCTTTTCTTTTTTCACTTTACACTTTTCGCTTCCTTTTCTTTCCCATACTGCTTCCCATAATATTCCCTGTACGCCCCGCTCTTCACGTCTTTCCACCACTCCTCATGCGTCTTGAACCATTCGACCGTCTGCCGGAGCCCCTCGTCGAGCGTGACGGACGGCTCCCAGCCGAGTTCGTTCCTGATTTTCGAGAAATCGATCGCATACCGACGGTCGTGTCCGGGCCGATCCTTCACGTATTCGATCTTCTCTTCACCGAAGCCAAGAATGTCGAGCAATGTCCGCACGATGGCGAGATTCTCCCTCTCACCGTTCCCGCCGACGCAATAGGTTTCCCCGATCCGTCCCGTACGGAGCACGAGATCTATCGCCCGGCAATGATCCTCCACATGGAGCCAGTCGCGGACCTGTTTTCCATCACCGTATACCGGCACGTTCTTCCCTTCCAACAGGTTCGTGATCGCTAGCGGGATGAGTTTTTCCGGGAAGTGATAGGGGCCGTAATTGTTCGAACAGTTGGAAATCGTCACCGGCAGACCGTAGGTATGGAAGTAGGCGCGAACAAGATGGTCCGAACCGGCCTTTGACGCGCTGTACGGACTGCGCGGATCGTACGGGGTCACCTCCGAGAACGGCGCATCGTTCGGCCCGAGCGCGCCGAACACCTCGTCCGTCGAGACATGATGGAACCGCTTCCCGCGATGGTTTCGCGCCGCGTCCAACAAGACCTGCGTCCCGATCACGTTCGTCCTTACGAATGCCGCCGGCTCCATGATGGACCGGTCCACGTGCGACTCGGCCACGAAATGGACGGCCGTGTCGCATTCGGCCATGAGTGGCTCCACCGCCTTCGGATCGGCGATATCCCCCTTCACGAACCGCAGCCGCGGATTCCTTTCGGCCTCTTTCAGATTTTCCAGATTCCCCGCATACGTGAGGAGATCGAGCACGACCACTGAATCGTTCGGGTGTTCCCGCAACACGTGATGCACGAAATTCGACCCGATAAACCCCGCCCCGCCGGTGACAAGCAGTTTCATAGTAATTTCCTCTTTACGATTCTATATCCATTATTCCTCAGCAATTTCGTCGTTTCTTACAATATACCATCAATATTAAACTCACCATGAAGCTCCGCTTCAGTTCCATTAAAGCATATTCCGCCAGAAAATGAATCTGTAACCCACATTTCCCTGAAATAAAAAGGTAATTTTGACTCTAAACAAATGATCCTCCTTGCTGCCCACTTCGCAACGAGCACTTGTTTCAAAATTAGAAATTCTTGATCGACACCAGTAATTTTTCCATTCTTTCCAATATGTCCAATAAAATTATTTCTTACTATATAGACGCGCTCGACGATTTTTTCAAAATTTTCGTCAGAATATCCTTTCTCAATTATTTTCTTTTTTGCTTTACTTGATTTTTCGGATTCTAACAATAATTCTATGACGAGATAAAATTGCATAAATGCCGATTCCATCAGGCCGTATTCCGCATCTTCCATCGCAAGTAATTTCATTCCGATACTGTAATATCTTATCGCGAGCAAGACTAATGGATTTGCAATTTTATTTTCGAAATTTGTAATCAATTGAGTTGTGGCACTTCTTTCCTCGATTTCAAATGAAACGCATCTCCTGACCGGAATCCTATTTGCTGACATCAAAGGCACTGTCAATCCTGCCCCAAAATCAGCCACGTATAAAATTTCCTGATATGAGAAGTTTACATCCAACGCAAACGACAGTTCATCTATTGCCTCGATTAATTCATGAATATCATATACTTTCAATTCCTTGGATCTTGAAAAATCTTTAGAATAAATAAGCCTGCTCGAAAGTTCTGATTCGAACCATCTCATTCCAAAAATGAAAGGATATAATATCGATTTACTTTCTATTGTACCTTGGCGATGCTTCTCATTCAGGTATTCAATTGTCTGCGGAACCATGATTGATTTTGCGACCGGCACAACGAAAGCACCTCGAATTTCATTTATCGATTCTAACTGATTTGAATACCAAATATTCCATGTTCGAGAAAATCTATCAGACATAAATTTCAGCATTCATCTTAAACAATGCTTCTGCAATTGCGATCCAAGACGAGTTACCAAAGAGAATTCATGGAGACACTAAGTACCAAAATGACGTTCATTATCACCCACCATGATATACCAACCTTGAGCAAAATGTCTGTGCAAGACTACACCAAAAATTTCAACTCATCCCACCGCGTCGGGTCGGATTGCAAGGATGTGAGCGTTGGGTGATGTTGATCTTTCTCGGAAACGGTCAATCCTTCGTGAAGCGGCCAGTCGATGCCGAGCGCCGGATCGTCCCAGAAGATGCCGCGATCATGTTCCTTCGAGTAGACATTCGTACACTTGTACGAGAAAATCGTATCCGGTTTCGTGGTGAGCATGGCGTGTGCGAAGCCTTCGGGAATATAGAACTGCCGATGATTCTCCTCTGAAAGCGTCACCGCGACATGTTTCCCGAAGGTCGGCGAATCGCGACGGATATCCACCGCCACGTCAAACACTTCTCCCGCGATGACGGCGACGAGTTTCCCCTGCGTGTATGGGATCGTCTGATAGTGGAGTCCACGCAAGGTGCCCGCCGGTTTGGAGAACGAGATATTGTCCTGCACGAAATCGGGCAGGCCGAGATCGCGATACCGCTCCAAACGATAGGTCTCCTCGAAATAGCCTCGCTCATCCCCGAACACGTCGGGCTCGATGATGATGACTCCCGGGATATCGGTCTCGATTATATTCATATATCATCGGCATTCGACTTATCGTTCCCTGTCACTATACCAAGAAAGCCGACCATGGGCCAGAAAAAACGAAAATCGGCCCGTATGCTCGAGCCGATTCTCCGTTATCCGATCGCCGTTGACCGCTATCTGCCGTTTACAGCCTGATATCGTTCATCACGTCGTCGAGCGTGCGCTTCGCCGCCTCGGGCTTCGGGGCCTCGTGCGCGATCGGCGCGACCTCGTCGACCGAAACCTCCGTCTCCGGAGCCTCGGCCGCCGGCTCCTCGCGACGGTGTCCGCGGATCGAACCTTCCGGCTCGTTGATTTTGAGATTCACACGGGCGTTATTCTTGGCACCGATCACGCGCAGGAGCGTTCGCAACGACTTCGCCGTCATGCCCTCGCGACCGATCACCATACCCATATCCTCGGGATGCACGTCGAGCGTGATAAGTACGCCCATCTCATCCACCTTGCGCGATACCTTCACCTCCTCCGGATGATCCACGAGCGCCTTCACGACATACTCGATAAACTCCTGGTCCTTATTGCTTTCCGTCATACTCGTTCCTTTTACGCGGGATTACAAAACCAAATCCGTCCCGATTCAAGTATACCTATCCGCCCCGATAACTGTCAACGCGAGCGTCAATCATCCGTTCCCCACTCCGCAGGCGGAGTAAACGGCTTGGCGCGCCACGTGGCGGACTGCCGGCAAAGCAGCATCCCGGCGTCTTCCGGATTCCGCAGGAGTGCTTCCGAAATTTTCTCCATCCGGAGGCCTTGCGACCCCTTGACCAAGACGAGGTCCCCCTCGCGAAGCAGGTCTTTCACGACTGCGGCAACCGAGTCCGAATCCGGAAACAACAGCACATTCCCGCGCGACATCCCTCGTGCAAGCAGTTCTTCGCCGAGCGAACGCATGTGACGACCGACGAGAATAGCGAGTTCTACCTCTGCCGAAAAGATACCATCCGCAAGACCGCGATGTTCCTCCTCGGAAATCGCCCCCAGCTCGAGCATATCGCCGAGCGCGACAATTTTCCGACGCGCGGGAATTTCGGCAAGCGTCGAGAGTGCCGCAGAAACCGAGGCTGGCGAGGCATTGTACGTATCGTCAAGAAGCCCGATACCGTCATGACCGGAAAGGAATCGGAGCCGACCGGGAAGTGGCGCGAACGCCTCGAGACACTTCGCGATGTCGACCAGGTTCATGCCGACCGCGATACCGACCGCGGCACCGGCAAGCGCGTCGGAAATATGATGCCGTGCGATCACGCCCGGCAACCGGACCGGAATCGATTTCCCGGCATAGTTCAGCTTGAAACTCGAACCGATGCCACCGTCCGTATCCTGCAGCGTAACATTGTCCGCGCGAACCGTAGCGCTAGGCGAAAATCCATACGACAAGATGACGGCCTTCGTTTTCTTTCCCATCCCGAGCACGCGATCATCGTCCGCATTGAGAATCGCGAATCCGTCCGCGGGAAGCGAAGCGATCAACCGCCCTTTTTCCTTGGCGATGTTGGCAATGGATCCGAAGTACTCGAGATGACTCTCCCCGACGACCGTCGCCACACCAATCTTCACCAGAGCGATCGAAAGGAGTGCCTCCATGTCTCCGGGGCGGTCGATCCCCAACTCGAGCACCAATGCCTCGGGATAGCGTGTCGGCAGCACAACGAGGTATAAAAATTTCACGATGGCGGACAAGAGTCTGGTCGCCGCGCTCCCACCAGCCCCGATTCCAAGGATGGTAAGTGGCACACCGATCTCATTGTTGTAATTCCCTTCACTCTTCCGGGTCCGCATCGAACCGGAGAGCACGAACGCCACCGCCTCCTTGGCGGAACTCTTGCCGACCGATCCGGTCACGCCGATAACCAGAGGCTTGTATTTCCGAAGTGCCACACGCGCCATAAAACCAAGCAACCTCTCGGCTACCAACAATTTCATGCTTTTCCCATCGTTTCGGTTCATAGGCATTCGGACAGTATACCCTGTTTTTCGATCGAAATCGACTATCTCACTCTTTTATACCTTATATAAAGCAATAAAATTTCGTGAAATTCATTTCAGCCGGTTTCTGTGGGCGGGCACAAGGACCCGCCACTACGCTGGGAAATATTGATTGTTCTCTGCCTTTTATTCCCTGCTCCCTGTTGATTGTTGACTGCTGACCGTCCTACTTCTCCCCCGGAATCGGTTCCGTAGGAGAAACCTTCGCATAGGCGAGCAGGAATTTCATCATCTCCCCGAACATCGGTGCCGCACTGGATTCCGCCCATTCCACATTCTTCGGATTATCCACCTTGGTCAGCATGACAAACTTCGGATCACCGACTGGAGCATACCCGACGAAGGAACCGATGGACAGTCCGTCCTGATATCCTCCGCCACCCTGTTTCGCGACCTGCGCCGTCCCCGTCTTGCCACCGACCCGGTATCCGGGCACGGCCGCATGTTTCCCGTGTCCACGCAAGACGACGTCCTCAAGCATCCGTCCCATCTTTGTCGCCGTATCCTCGCTGACAACCCGTCGAATCTCTTCCGGTAGCACGACCTGTTCGTGCCCGTCCTCATATACGTACTTTTTCACGATCTGCGGCTTCATGAGAATGCCTTTGTTTGCCATGGCCTCGTACGCGGCGATCAGCTGGATCGGCGTCGCCGTGATTCCCTGACCGAACGAGGCGGTATAGAACTGGATGTCACGCTTCGGATTGACCAGGTTCCTTAAATCGCCGGAAAGCTCGGCCGGCAGGTCGATATCCGTCTTCGAACCGAATCCGAACTGAGACAACCGTTCCGCGAACCGGGCATTCCCGACCAGGTTCTCCACATGGATAGCCCCCGTGTTGATGGAATTATCGAGCACCCCGTACATATCGGTCTTCCCGTATGACTTCTGCTCGGCATTGTGCAACACATACCCCGCGACACTCACAGACCCCGGATCGACGAATGCCGTCTCCGGCGCGACTTTCCCCTCATCAATACCGATTGCCATCGTGATCGGCTTCATCGTCGACCCCGGCTCATAGTTCATGCTCACCGTCGGATTCATGAAACGCGAGTAATCGTTCTCCTTGGCATAATCGTTCGGATCGAAACCCGGATTCGATGCCATCGCCAGAATCCGACCGGTCGCGGCTTCCATAACGACGATGCTCCCCCCGTCACCGGCATATTTTTGCACCGAATCCTGCAAAACGTTTTCCGCCTCGTGCTGGATGACCTGATCGATGGTCAGGACGATATCCGGCCCCTTCGTCGCCGGCACCATGACCCGGTCGTCCGTCGAGATCCACCGGCCCGCCGCGTCACGCATCTGATCGACCTGTCCCGGTTTTCCCTGAAGTTCCTTATTAAGCCATGACTCGAGTCCGTATCGTCCCACGTCACCTTGCCCCGGATCCCCGGGACTTGTGAACCCGATGACCTGCGCGGCCAGGTTTCCACCCGGATAGTATCGGTCCTTCTCCTTCTCCAGATATACGCCCGGCAATCCGAGCTGCGTCACTTTGGCCGCCTCGTCGTCGGACAGTTTATGTTTGATCGGTGCGAACTGATTGTCGAGGTTCTGACACTTGGCCCGGATCTCATCCGCAGGAACCCCGATAATCCCGGAAAGCGACGCGGCCGTCGAGGGTACGTTCGTCACTTCGCGTGGCACGAGATAGAGCAGTGGAAACTCCTGGTTCACGGCCGCCGGATAGACCGAGTCTCCCTCACTGAAATAAATCTCACCGCGATCGGGAACCAGCGTCGTAGAGACGGACTGCTGATTTTCGGCGACCGCCTTCCATTTTTCCGCATCGACCACCTGCAACAGTACCAGCCGGGCCGTGACGGATATACCGATAAAAAATACGAAAAAGAGAAGGGCTCTCACCCTTCCTGATACCGGTATCCCCCGTTTTATCCGTTGACCGGCCGATGCCGGAACGGAACTGTTTTTTTTCACGGTCATACGCGAACGGATAGCTTCCGGCCAAACGAACCGGCACGCCGGAACACCTCTCAACGAAGCGCGACGGCGCCACGCCCTCCGACCGTCTTCAGATCCGACACGCTATCCATCGATCGCCCCTTCGCGGAATCCTCGATGCGGGAAAGAGACATGGCCTGCGCTTCGGAAATCTTCAGTTTCCGATTTTCTTCCTTGAGTTGGGAAATATCGGACTCGACCTTCCGCACCTCGTACCCCTGGGTCGCACCCCGATTGAGCGCGTAGACATAGGCGATACTCGAAAGGAAAAAGACGAACAAGGCGACGAGCGCCGCCGGGTGCACCGCACCGGAAAAAACGGACGCCTTACGGCACGTATACTGCTGTTCCGACACGCGATAGTCCTTTTTCATATAATTTTTCCCCTGTTTATGTTTGTTTTTTTGACCAACTCTTCTCCTAGCCATCCTTCGTTCCCGACCCTGTTCCCGTTCCCGGCTTTCACCCCGTACAGCCTCGAAGACTCGGCCACGGGACATGCTTTCGACTTTTTACTTTTGACTTTACGACTCTTGACTATTAGATTTTCTCCACCACCCGAAGCTTTGCGCTCCGTGCCCGTGGATTCTTAGCAATCTCCGTTTCTCCCGGGATAATGAATTTCGGCGAGAGCGTCCGTACGAGAGGTACCCGTCCGCAGACACATTTCGGAAACTCCGCCGGACATACGCATCCCTTTGCCATCTCCGCGAACAGTCGTTTCACAAGCGCATCCTCGCCGGAATGAAACGTGATGACCGCCATCCTTCCACTCTTCCGGAGCAGCGTCGCCCCTTCGCGAATGAACGTCTCGATCACTGACAGCTCCCCGTTCACCGCTATCCGTATCGCCTGAAAGACCTTTGTCGCCGGATGGATATTCATCTTCCGCCGTTCGACGTCCGAGTAGCACCCGGCGACCGTTTCCGCAAGCTCCGCGGTCCGAGTGAACGGTTTCTCGTCGCGCCGTTCGACGATCGCCCGTGCGATCTTCCACGCTTTCGGTTCGTCACCGTACTCGCGGAACAGCTTCGCAAGGGCCTCATCGTCCCAGCCGTTGACGATATCGGTCGCGGTCGTCTCCGTCCGCATGTCGAGCCGCATATCAAGCGGTCCGTCCGACCGGAAGGAGAACCCGCGTTCCGGATCATCCATCTGGTCCGAAGAGAACCCGAAGTCCGCCAGTATCGCATCCACACCCTCTATTCCAAGCAACCGGAGCGCTTCCGTCATCCGCGAGAAATTCTCCCCGACCACGACAAGCGACTCCTTCCCCATCGCTTCGCGTAGCAAGGCATCCGATTCCGCGAACTGTCGGAAACGCCCGATCGCCCTCTCATCGGCGTCGAACGCGACTACCCTCCCACCGGGGAGCACCTGTGAGAGCATTGCCCTCGTATGCCCGCCGCCCCCGAGCGTCGCATCCACCGCCACGTCACCCTTTTGAAGGTTCAGTATTTCCACAGCCTCTTTCAGGAGTACCGGGATATGCCTCGTCATAACTTCAACCCACAACCGACAACTCACCACCCACAACCGAAACGGACCGATTCGTTCCGCATGTTGTCAGTCGTCAGTCGTAAGTTGAATGTTATTAGTAGATTCCCAACTTCCCCAATTCTTCCGCAACTTCACTCGCATTTTTCTCCGCCTCCGACTTGTACGACTTCCACGAATCTTCGTCCCAAAGCTCCAGCCGATTGAAAAGTCCGACGACAATCACGTTCTTCCCGAGTCCGGCATACTCCTTGAGATAATCCGGGATAAGCACGCGACCTTGACCATCGAGCTCCACATCCGTCGCGCCCGCGAGCTGCAACCGGACAAAACTCCGCTTCCCGGCTTCACCGACCGGCATCGCACCAAGCTTTCCCGCAAGCTCTTCCCACACTTTCATCGGATACACGAAGAGCGAACGGTCCAGACCGCGGGTGACGACTACCCGGTTGCCGAGCTCCCCACGGAACTTCGACGGCAGCGCCAGGCGCCGCTTCGGGTCAATGCTGTGCGAGTATTCTCCGATGAACATAAATTCACCACTCTTCCCCACTTATTGGTACTTCAGTGCCATTTTACTCCACTCCTCCATACCATGTCAACACTCCGGTGCACTTTCATAAAAATACCTTGTATAAAACAAAAAACGGCTTATAAAAGCCGCCCTCACGAACCGGGATATCCATCGTTCCTCAAATATCGGATTTCCTATCCTGTTCACTCCCAAGCAATCGGGAATCCAAACATGATGAGATGTTCGCTGGCACCCGATGTCGGCTCAGTCGACTACTCCTGAAAGTTCAAGAAAGAATCGGGAACCTTATGGGATATCGCAACCTGTTCATGATCTATGCCTTACGCCTCACAAGAATCGATGTGCTTTTCAAAAATTGACCATACCAGAAAAATAGCCTCCCGGAATCCATGGGAGGCTATGACTTTTCTTACGGAAAACGGTCAGTCATGATATCGGCTTACTTGATCCGCAATCGTTTCAGTGAATCCCGCGCCGCCGCGACGGATTGTCAGAATGCCGAAAGCTCCGGCTGGAGCGATCGGATATTGGGAAAGCGACATGCGATGGGACAATAATGCGATATCATCATTCAGGACCAATGCATAATCCGCTTCGGTCTTCCGTATACCGTGAGACAGGATTTCCATCCGTGTCTCGAAAGGGATTCTCCTCGACGGGACCAACAGATGCAGGCAATATCCCTCACGGTGCGGACTCATCCAATCCTGATCACTCCACACATATCCGAGATCAAGCTCCGTCGCCCATTCGGTCGTGACGCGTTTCATCCGTACGTACTGCTCGAGCGGATTCGAAAACGCGAATGCGGTTTCTCTTCTCGATTCGGCGAGCATCTTCAGATTGACGACATACGCTATGCTGGCATATTCCCCGGGAATGACGGAATCGTAATAGACGTTCCAGGACCGTCCGCCGATTTGGGAATGATGGCGATGCCGTATAGGAATATCCTGGTCGACCTCCAGCGTCTGGAGCAGCCTGCCCATCGTGTTCCCTTTCCTGATCGCGCTCACTTTCTCATATAGCTTTCGGAGAGCGATTACGGCCGGATCAGTCGCGCTGAGACGGAATTCCGAAATCAGCGAACCGTCCGTCCTCAAACCTGCCAGAATCTCGCTCATCCCCGTCGGTCGCAATTCACCATCCGTTCCCAATCCGATCCCGACAAGCACGCTGTCGACTGGCAAACGTGAGATGGCATACAGAAGGGCGAAATCGGCCAGAGGAGTCAGTACCGTCGGGTCTTTCCTGCCACGCGCGAAGACATCACCACCGACATCGACCGCGACGATCAGGTCATACCCTTCGGTTTCGATCAGCCGTTCCAAATCCAGGATCAATTTCTCTGTTCCAAACCGGATGGAAAGATCGAAATATTTTCCGACACCGATACCGACCTCCTTATAAAACTTCGGTGCGGATGCGTCGACAAATCGGATCGGAACGGGCGTAGGCGCATGGATGAACCGCTTCATGTCGCCTCGTATCGTATTGATCGCTCTTTCGATCCTCCCTTGGTACGTATGGACCGCCATCGGGCTCAATACGCCGGCGACATCGGTCTCGATTCCGCTAGAGAGAAGATGCACCGCAACCGAACCGACACTGAACATATCATTCCCGCTACCGATACCTATCGCCAACGCCTTTCGGTACCTCTTTCCGCTTTCCCTGAACCATTTTTTCAGCATGACACCTCCGCTTGTATTCGTATCGGTTGTTAAAGACCGTGTCTGATTGATATCATATCGACTATTTAATGTCAAACATACACTTTTAATCGAAAAAGGACGGACAATGGAAGCCAACCGTTCGAAAGCAGGTTCATCAACCAGATATCGGATCGGATATGACGTCCCCCATCGTATACATGCGAGGAGTTCCTCTTCGACGATTCAGAAAAATCTACCTTCTTTCGGCAAATATGATCTCGATCGCGGCCAGATGCTCCGGCGTGTTTACATTGAGACCTTCCAGCGGATCGGGAAGAGGGATAGCACAGATATTTTTCCCCTCCTCCATGGCCATACCGATCAAGTCGGTGATATAGAATTCCTTGGAGGCGTTGTCACTTCCCAGACGCTCGACGTGTCTCCAAAGCCACGAGGACTCGAAACAATACACGCTCGTGTTCACCTCACGGATGGCGCGTTCAGTCTCGGTCGCGTCCTTATATTCGACGATCCGCTCCACGGACCCGTCCGGTTTTCGGATGATGCGACCATAATGAAGCAGGTGCTCGTGGATGCCGGAAAAATCCGGCACGACGACGGTTCCCAAAGTGATCGTCTCTCCGCGTTTCTCGTGATGGGCAAGTATGGTCCGAATCGTTTCCGAGGAAATGAGTGGCTGATCCCCGGCGATCACGACCACATGCGATATATCCGTCCGGTCGCGAAACAACGGCGCCGCACATGCGACGGCATGCCCTGTTCCGAGCTGTTCCTTCTGTTCGACACAGGTCACCCGCGAATCGAAATGCTCCGCGATCTTCTCCCCGTGAAATCCGATGATGATAACCGGCTTCGTTTCCGGCAGGGCCTGTTCGGCGGCTTCGACGATATGCTCGACGATCGGTTTCCCGGCAATCGGAATCATCGTTTTCGGAATGTCCGTCATGTTCATCCTCGTCCCCTTTCCGCCTGCCATGATAATAACCTGGTTCATAGACTCTCTGAATAGCCTTCCTGATTATAGTCTTTCACCGATTCAAAAACTCCCATAAAAAAGCCGGTACCCTATTCCCGGCATCCTTCGGCGACTATAGCATATCTTTCCATCCGTTTCCAGGGCCTGAAAAAAGCTCTCTGACAGAAAATTAATGTACCACGACCGGCGTACCGATATCCGCCCACTCATAGACGTGCCCGGCCGGACCGACTCCGAGCCGAACACAACCATGTGAGACCGGAACACCGAGATGGTTCGCTCCTTCCTTGTACCCACCGGGCCACTCCGGGAGCTCGTGAATGCCGAACTTCCCATCCGGAACGAGCGCCATCCAGTACGGCATATAGAGTCCGTACGCCGCCGACCAGGCGCGCGGGGTCTTGTTGCGTATGGCATATTCCCCCTTTGGCGTTTCCATGCCCGGCTTGCCCGAAGAGACGGGATAGGCATCGAGCGCGACGCCGTTCTCAAAGATCGTCATAATCTGAATCGCCAGGTCGATATCGATATACTTCCCCTCCGGCCTGAGCGCATGAGCATATTTCTTCGCCTGTGCGGCACGCAAGGCGATGTCCTTTTCCCACGTGACCGGCCGTTCGGCGATCGTCGTGAACGAGGCCTTGCCAAGTTCGTGGTATGCGCTATCCGGTTCGTCGCGCCATTTGACGAAAACCGATAGGGTATAGGAAGTCTCTGACTGGATCTTTCCTTTCGGAAGGATGCGAAATTCGGTCTTCTCCGGATTATTCTCGTACGCGACCTCGATCCCGGGCGACACGCGAAAATCGACGTAGAAATCCTTCACGGACCGGTCGAACGCGACAACAATCGGATCCTCGATATCGAGCGCGATATCTTTCGTGCCACTGGCGGGCGATGTAGACACGATGGCAGGATATCCGGAAACCTGAAAGGAGAACGCGGATGCCGGAACGGTCTTCATCGCTCCGATCTTCACTTCCCCGATCAAAACACGATACTGCCCACCCGGAGTCCATCGTCCGACGGGTATGACCGAAACGCTGGTCTGATTACTATTCCACACGGTCCGAAACGGCACATCCGGCGAGACCGATATTTTCCCGTCGAGGCTACCGGGATCGACCGGCTCCGAGAAACCGATCATGAACGCGTCGGACGGGTTCATTGGTCCGTTATCGATCGAGGACGCATGAACCGTGCCGAACAACCGCCTCGTGTCGATCAGCTGTCTCGTTCCGAAGACGAGAAAATACGCCGGGATAAGCCCGGCCAGCACTGCCACAAAAAAGGAGAGGGTCTTGAAAGTCGTGTGCGACATGACGGGGTCGTATCAGAAAATGACAGCCGGCTCGAACTGGCCGGTCATGGGCAAGGTTATCATACAGGCATGAATGACCCAGATTTCCGCATCTTTCAGGCCCGCTTCCAACATCGGCTGTTCCATATCAGGACTCCTCCAAAATAATCCGCCCTCCGAACCCACCACACTCCTCGCGTTTTTTCGACTGTATAGCCTCGACCTCTTCCCGGGAAAATCCCTCATACGAGACGATCGCGTCGATGACCTCGAGTACGTCGGCCACCTCGCCGATATTTCGGTCCCGAATCAGCTCCTCCGTTTCTTCCCGGAGTTTTTCATAGAGCTTCGTCACATATTCCCCGTCGTTGCCGATATGAAACGCACACGCCTCCCCCTTCGCACCGATGATTTCCGGAATCCGGTCACGGACCAGCTTGTCGCATATCATAACGATGATTTCAGATGATACGATCAGTATATCACGACCCAACAGACAAAGAATACCAACTACAGGATCAGCATCGAGTCGCCGAAGGAATAGAAGGCGTAACCTTCACGGATCGCCTCCTCATAGAGGGAGACGAGACTACGCTTGGAACCTTTGTCCAAAAGGAACGCGTCGACGAGCAGCATAAGCGAACTCTTTGGCAAATGGAAGTTTGTGACGAGAATATCCGCAGAATGGAAATGATGCGGTGGGAAGATGAAGATATCGGTCTCGCCGGAAAACGGATGGAACCGCGTTTCGCACCCCTCAGTCTCAAAGTCTCGACAGCTCCCCTTTCCAAGGGGAGCAGGAAACGAAACGACCGACTCGAGCGTCCGGAGCGCGGTCGTGCCGACGGCGACGACGGGGCAACCTTCGGCTTTCGCACGGTTCAAGGCAACTGCAGCCCCTTTGGATACGGTAATGCGTTCGCGATGCAGTGTTTTTTTCTTAAAATGCTCCTCACGAAGCGGTGCAAACGTACCCAGTCCCACGTCGAGTCCGATCTTCACGGTTTCGATTCCTTTCCCAGCAAACGATGTGCATACCGCATCCGTAAAATGAAGCGAGGCCGTCGGGGCCGCGACCGACGCGCCAGATCGAGCAAAGACGGTTTGATACCGCCGTCTGAGTTCCACTTCATCTCGTTTCGCATCCTTGTCTTCTAGATAGTGTGGGATCGGCGTTTCGCCATACGTATCGAGCAACGCGTCCAAAGATCGATCCGCATGCAACCGAACATAAAACCGATTCTCGTCCTGCAAAACAACTTCAAAAAAACTCCCATCAGGAAAGGATAGTTTCATTCCCGGAATGCATTTCCGGTCGACTAAAACGGGGATATTTCCCGTCGCATCAACCATCTCGTTCGCGAGCACGAAAACTTCGATCTTCCCGCCAGTCTCCTTGGTTAACATAAGTCTGGCCGGCACGACCCAGGTCTCGTTCAAAACGACCGTCGCCCCAACAGGAAGATACTTCGCCAGATTCGCGAACGTATCGTGAATCACCGTATCACTCGCGGTATCATACACAAAGAGCCGAGCCGAATCACGCGGTTCAACGCCCTGTTTCCGTATCAGCTCCGGAGGGAGGTGATAGTCGTATATTCCCAGATCCTCGTATTCCATATTCGATCGATACTGCCCCAGCCCGAACGTTGACAGTCTATGCATTCGCCCACAAGACGTCAATGCGGATGAAATCGACGAAAGATCGGCGCCGGTTGCCAATTTCCGAATATTCAGCTACCCTGATTCGTAGGCTCCATGCCGATGTAGCTCAGTTGGTAGAGCAACGCACTCGTAACGCGTAGGTCGTCGGTTCAAATCCGACCATCGGCTCCATGTCAGAGAGCATAGACCATTGAACAGATGATAGGGGGCCGACAAACGGAGGGCGAAGAAAAATGCAAGAATGAGACCATACAGAAAGAAAATACCCCGCCCTTCGCGAAAGGCGGGGTATTTTTATACCTCATCGATATACTTATTGCGCCAGCCCGGCATCAATCGCGGCCTTCAGATCGGAATACTGGATGGCTCCGGCATAGAACTGATCGTTGACGAAGATGCCCGGAGTTCCGGCGATGCCGAACGAAGCCGCCTCGGCGGCATCGGCCGCCACCTTGTCGGAATACTTCTTGGCATCGAGGCAGGCATTGAAATCAGCCGCCTTGAGTCCGAGTGTTCTCGCATAGTCTTTGAACTTCTGCGTTCCGGTCGTTGCGCCCCACTCGGCTTGCTTCGCAAAGAGCATATCCTCGTACGTCGCGAACTTTCCCTGTTCGTTCGCACATTCACTCGCGAGCGAGGCATTCTCGGCCTGCGCATGGAACGCGAGCGGGAGTTGCTTGTACACGAACTCGACCTTGTCGCCGTATTCCGTAAGCATCTTCTTCACGGACGGATAGAAGGCCTTGCTGTACGGGCACTGGAAATCGGAATACTCGACGACCTTGACCTTCGCGTCCGACGGTCCGGTAACGATGGCGCCGTCGCCGATTTCCGGAACGGTGAGATACTTGCCCGGCGCCAATCCGAGACGTGCGGTATCGAGCACGTAGGATCCGTCCTTCTGGGTGAAGATCTCGGCCGCCGCGTTATAAAAATCAGTGCTTGCGATCTTGTCGGCAAAGATAAACGCCGGAAGCGTCTTTACGCCGAACTCGAACACGAGCGCCTTTCCCTCATCGGACGATGCCTCGACCGGAGTCGCTTCCATGGTCGGCAGGATGCGCCGGAACCAGACGAGCGCCTCGTCCGGCGAACACTTCGTGCACGCGCTGTCGGTAATCACCTTCACCCCGACTTTTGGATCGGTATACGCGACCCAGGTCTTGCCGGCCGCCTCGAGAATATTGCTCTCACGCACGGCCCGCGGAGAGAATCCCTCGCGCGTCACGAGCTGTGCGATGTCAACGAACAGGCTTCCGGCGAACAATCCGACGACCAGAATCAGGATCGCGGACAGGTTCTTGATCTTCGTTTCCTTCGCGTCCGTTTCAGGAACAGCCTCTTCCGCCTCGGCAACGCCTTCTTTCACCTCGATCTCGTTCTCGTTCATAGCATTCCATTCATTACTTATCCCCTCCTCCCTCCGGTGTATTATCCTTCCGCACGACAGCTACTGGCACGACCCGCCCGAAGGCGTGGCCGCTGGATCCTCCGCTCCCGTCGCGATGGCCGCGTTCTTCTCGGCGACCCTTCGCGCCACCTCGTTCAAATCGTACGTGGCCCCCTTTCCCTTCAGGGTGTAGTCCTGGTATCCGATCGTGACGGACCCGTTCGCCGCGGTCTTCACGCCGAACCCGAGCACGAGTCCCACCGCGAACAGCACGAGCAGACGCTCCTTTACGGTCATCCGACCGACGACCGATGCGACATAGGTGCGGGCCGACAGAGCCGAGCGTTTCAGTCGTCCGAGCGCCACCTCCGCGATAGAGGCCGCTTTCTCCCGGATTTTCGCGATCATTTCTTTCGAGTCTTCAATCATAGCGTCATGGATTACTTGTTTCGGCCCTGTATAATACCATGAGCCGAAAACCGCAACAATTGACAATTCCATCGAATTCAGCTATAATCGTGTCATCGTTATTTAACCGAGTTATTCGTCTTTCCTCACCATTTTCCACGGAGGCAATCATGAGTATTGACCAAAGTCCGCTTCACGCCACAGACGAAGCTAAAGAAAATAATCGCGGATCACGTCGTCCCTACAGAGAACGCGTCAGCAGCGGTTATTGTCCAGCTCCATATCTGAATTTCCTCCAAAAAAACACCGCCATCTGCGCCAAGCCAGGTTGCCCCGGTTACGGATGCAAAAAGTGCGGATCCTGTGATTTATGTACAGGACAACAAAAGAAAGTCTGATGATAAGAAAAAAGCAGCCCGACAAGAGGCTGCTTTCTTTTTCTATGCGACGATTCCGGAGAGAGCTTCAAGCAGTTCCGACCGGCCTTCCCCGGTCTTCGAGGAATACCGGACAACCGTGCAGTCCGGAAATTCCCGCGCCGCCTCGCGAACATGGTTCGCAATATCGTTGCGGCGACCCTTGTCGGCCTTATTGGCAAGAAGCAGGATAGTCCGCCCGGCGTCCCGAAGCACCGCAATCGTTTCCCGGTCCGACTCCTGCAGTCCTATTTCGGCATCGATAACGACCACGGCGAGGTCGAGTCGCACTTCCGGCGCGCCGGCAAACCAAGAAAGGTGTTTCGCGATCTTCTCCATCTGCGATTTTGCAAGTCGGGCATACCCGTATCCCGGCGTATCCGCCAGGTGCCAACGTTCGTCGACAAGGAAATAATTCGCCTCGGTGGTCCGGCCGGGCCGAGAGCTTGAACGTGCCATGCCTTTGCGTCGGACGAGCGCGTTGATAACGCTCGATTTTCCCACGTTCGAACGGCCAAAAAACGCCACTGTCGGCCGTTCCGGCGTCGGCAACCCTTCGGATCCCGTGACCCCTTTCAAAAATTTCACATCGCGTATTTCCATAGACGTGTCTGTCTCTCCTGTATAGCATGGCCAAGGCTGAAGGGAAAGCGGTGGCGGTTCTTGACATCTTCAGGCTTTTCTTTCATCATACGCCTTGAAAGAGTGGATCATCATTTCATTAACACATCCGGGAGGAACGAATCATGTTAAGAATAAAACACGAGCCTGTCTCTTTGGCGGAAAATATGCCGAACGATGCGCCGACACAACAACCAAATACATCGGCTGTTTCCGAATCGGCACCACCGGAATCCGGAAAAGCGATCGTCGCGAAGTCGCCTTATGAATACGGCTTCCTCGTCAAGCCGACCGAAGATCCGTTTCGCGGGGAAAATGACCTCATCGATTAAACGTAAATGCCGGAGAATCCTATGCATCAAGAGTGGCTTACACGGATTTCAAGGGAGGCCTTTCTGAAATCGTTGCACCGGGCCGGTTTCAAAGGAGCATCCGCAGACAGCATCGATACCCGACCATACCGCTACCGGAAAGACGGAATATTTCTTGCCGCAGGATTCTTCCAGCCGAGGCCGCGGGATGGACGATGCGATATGTATATCGTCCATGCGACGAGTCGGAGCGGATCCTCGCCCGTCATCCGGATACGTCATGATGAGTATCGGACATGGGAGCTCTCACTGACGCCGATTCCGGATTCGGTCGTGTGGTTCCTTGGGGATATTGTCTGCAAAAGCATCCGATCGTTCACGGCACTATGCGAATGCATGAAGGGCTACCTCCTGAGCGCCTGAACGGACCGATAAATGCCGTCGCCACGATTCACGCACCTTGTGCATGAACGAGCGACGGCATATTTTTATTTTCGCCGTTCCGGCATTGGAACTCGTAAAAAACCGAGTCTTCGAAAAAGGTTTCTTTTTTACTTTAATGAAGCCATTATTACGTATTGCCGGTCGCCATTGACTTTTCTCATAGAAATGCTATTCTATCAGATACGTTTTTTTACATACCATAACCGTCAACACAACCGGAGTGAACCATGCAAATGGAAAAGGTTATCTTACCGCATTTCAATCCGCCGACAGACACGCCGTCGGTCGTGCCCATGAACGATCTCACGGGCGTCGGTAGCATTATCGATTTGTCGAGACTGAATCCGGGCGAATTCCTGAATCAGTTCAGACACCTCCTCTCACCGCCAGATCCGTTCTTGATCATCGGTCTCGTCGGGACGACCGTCATTCACATGATGATCGGTTCCATGAGCATCGCGATCAATGCGACCAAAATCATCCTCGACTGCATAGCGATGCAGCTGCAAGACGATGGGAATGACGACGACGAAACGTTCCTGCTTACGTGAGGTGAGACTGTTTGAAATCGGAATTATTAATTTTTACTAACACACAACAAGGAGCGGAATCATGGCCACAGCAGAAGTATCGGATGCCAAAACATACCAATTTGTTATAAGCAAACAGATTGAGAAGATAAAAACAAATCTTTCGAACGCGCTTCTTGAGCTCGAGAATGCGGATAACCCGGAAGACGCCGGGGTCGCGAGCTTCTTTCTCGCCATCATTCCGTACGAAGACGCGCTCGCGGGATACATCGCCTGGAGAGACCTGACGCGTTGTGGAGATCCGTCGAGCATGAAATCCTTCCAAAATTTCATCCGTCTTACGGTTTCGAATAGGACCGTTAAAATCATCAAACGGACGCAGAACGATAAGGTATTCTATCAAGCTCGAGTGGAAGGAAATCCGACAAACGGTTGGGATGAGGACACCATTCTCAATATCCTGAATGACCTCCATGACCATGTCGAATTAGAGGAGCCTATCGAGATTGAAACGATTCGGAATTTGCTGAACGACAGGGCGCGAAATTTCGTTGATCTCGACACTATTCAGAATGCGCTCAACAGATATCTCATAAAAGAGCGAAAAATCCGTATCAGATTCGACTCATCGATATCATTGGACGAGATTATGACATCTGTCCATGTCCAGTGAAATCCAATGAATCAAAAGAAGCCAGCCCGCTAAGGACTGGCTTTTTCATATTCTTCCTTCAGAATCAACCTCCAAGTTGTCTGCCGTAGAGGAGTTCGACTCCGTACCGGAGTCGAACTCCTTATCCTCCATTCCCTATTCCTGATTCTTTCTTCCTCATTCTTGATTTCTCAAGAAAGGCTAGTTCCCACAGGCGGTACCGGACGATGCCGAACCGGCCGTCGCGGATCCCTCGCCGAAGCCGGCGGCAGGAGCAACCGTGGCAAGCGCTTTCTGACATTCCGCAGGGGCGGTTTCGAACGCGGCACAAATAGTCTTAAGAAGCGACGCCGGATCGCGCTGCGAATCGGTCGTAACGCCATTGATCACCAATGTCGGCGATCCCTGTACGCCGTAGGTATCATTGTCCGCCTTGTCCGCATTGAAGGGCGGGAAGCTTCCCTGGTACGTGCTCTCGTCGGCGAAATCCTTGGTCACGTCGAACTGCGTATCGGCCTGCTTCATACAGGCGGTGTTCTTCGCCACATCAACGCCCGCCGTCTTCAGGCATGCGGCCTCGGTCCCCTGCCCTTTCTTCAGGAAGCAACCGAGATACGTCGTAAGCTTTGTCGGCTCAAGTGTGCGGATACAGTACTGACGGAGGTTCTCATCGAGTTCCTTGCGGTCGCCCGTCGCCTTGTTGTTGTGCATCGAATAGGACACGAACTCGAGATTGAAATTGATCTTGTTCCCAAGCGTTGCGAGTACCGGCAGGATGCCCTTCTCGATCTGCGTCCCATACGGGCAATAGCTCATCACGAAAAGCTTCACGTCCGGCTTCGCGGTCTTAGGGACGTCCTTCGGAGCGGCTGCTACGGCTGCTTCTTTCGCTTTGGCGATGGCGGCGTCATCGATTGCCTGCGGGAAGAATTTTGTCCCGTCCAGAGACAGATACATGGGATAGTCCTTCTTCTGGATGGTCACGACTATCTTATAGAGACCGCCTTCCAGGGTCGGATCAGCCAAGGAAACGTCTATCGAGGCCGGGACGCCCAATCCGTCCCTCACGAACGATTCCGCCTTCGTCTTGGCATCCGCCGGACTGATGGTCGTGATTCCGAACAGTTTCTTTCCGAAAGCGGTCTTCGAAGCAAAGAGGTACCCACCACCTGCCAAGAGGAACACCGCCAATACGGCGACCACGGCCGCTATCACCCGCTTCTCCGGCAATTTCAGTTTCGGTGTTTTTTCCGGGACACCGCCTACCGACTTTTCCACCAATTTCTCCTCCGAGATTTTTTCTATCGTATCCATAAAAACTTCTTTATCACATTAGTTCTGCCAGTATATCAGATTCCAAGAAAACGCAACAGATTTACTTTATCACGCTCACATACCGAAGAAAACGGCTATATGAAAGGACTCGGATTCGGCTCAGGTTCTTTTGCTGAAGCTGGAGCCGGACCGACGGATTCCGACGGTTCCGAACCAATCGGCGGAGCCTCATTCATTTCCGAATTCGGTTCTTCGCATTCTCCATCCTTCCCGCAACAGCCACATCCATGACCGTCATCCCGCTTTTTCTTACCGAAGAGATCCCACGACATATCGTTTCGATTATCCGTTTAGCGACCATTACTCTACGCCTCCTCCGCTTATCCAAGTATACCACATACATAATCTGCCACTATGCCCGGTCCAATTCAAGGTTTCCGCTATCCCGCCCAATAATTATTCACGAAGAGGATGATATCAAGCGCCAAAAACAGCGTTGACGCAAGCATCCATCCCGCCCGGACGGTCCGGCCTTTCATACCGGCAAGCAGGATGAAAAGCGGGAACATCACCAGGCTGTACCGGCCGACACTCATCAGCGTTCCGGACGTGAACGCGGCGATCAGGGTCGTGGACATAAAGACCGCATACCAGGGAGACAGTCTTCTCCATACCGCAACGACCGCGGAAATGATGAGGACAGCAAGAAAGATGTCGATGCACATGTTCGTGATCGACGGATGAGAGAAAAGCGAAAAATGCTCCCGGTTGATCGTGAACGCCCGGCCCCAATTCCTTTGTATCCTGAAAAAAAGAAGCGGATCGCCGAACTTCAGATAGTCATACCCCAGAAAAAGAACGCTCCCGATCGGCGCGAAAAAAACAGGCCAAAATACTCCCCACGTCTTCGGATGGACCAGGTTCTTCCAGCCGAGGCTCTCCCCTATCTTCCAAAAGATCGGCAACGCCAGAAATACCCCGTTGCTGTGCGTCAGCGCTCCAAGAAACGCGATACCGGCAGCAAGCATAAAATTTTTCCGGAAGGCATAATAGAACGTGACGATGGTCAAAAAGAGGAAGATCGACTCGGTATAGATGACGTTGAAGAAGAATGCCGTCGGAAAAATAAGCATGAGTACGATCGGCAGTTCCGGATCGATGTCCGGATGGAATTCCTTCACGAACCGGTAGAAATACGTGCAGGCTGCGATCAGGAAGGCCATACTCAAGAGCCAGCCGGTCAGCACGAAATTGCCGGCAAGGATCGTCCCGAGCATCCTTATCAGTACCGGATAGAGTGGAAAGAAGACGACATTTGCCAGGGTGTTGTCGGTCTTCAGGTAGTACCCGTTGTTGACGATGTCGAGGTACCAGTACGAATCCCAGCGGTTATGCATGTCGACCAGACCGGAAGACGTCGGCACCGGAAAGTTTTCCGGCCTGATCCACGTATAAGCCGTATCCGGCATCAGGTTGAACCGGTTGAGTGCGACGTATCCGAACGCGTTCACCACGAACAACCATACAAGCACCATCAGTATCACTCTTTTCATAGTCCGTATCGGATCCCTATTAAGCCCGCCACTCCCGAATCGAATACCTTCGTTCCGAGATTATAGCACGGGACCGATTTGGACGACGATACTATCGCCGTCGCGGAAGAGTCCCTCTCTTCACTAGTTCACTGCTGAAAACCGCCCTAATAGGTACGAATCTCCCGAATTTCTTGACATTTTTAGAATAATTCTGTTTAATCAAAACGATCAGCCCGCATCTTACCAACCATCCGAGGAACCGTCATGGATACTGAAGAAGTGATAAAAAAGCAGAGGCACAATCTCGAAGAACTCAACGAGCTTACTCCCGGCCTCGGCGACACGATCGAGAAAAAACTTGCCGGACATAAGTACTGGTGGGAATTCCGGGATGTGGAAAGATATATTCTCATGCAACTTGAAAAACTTAACCTTACGCCTTCCGATATTTTCATCAATGGAAACCGAAATCTGGAAGAGATCTTCGTCGATGAGTCGGAAAAATATCAGCGTATCAGCATCGCTAACTTCGTTATCTGATCCGATCTGATCGATAACGATAATCAAAAGCCTTCGTTCGAGGAATGAACGAGGGCTTTTTATACGACCAAGAATCCGATCGCCACAGAAAGCGACCATCGAACCGCGTCCTTAACTTTATACCACTCACAGAAGCTGATTACGCGTTTTATTGTGTCCTGTCTTCCTGCCCGTATTGCCATGCCTGTCCATACCGCTACGTCAGCCCGGCCGGCCTGATGGCAGTCATGGCGACGGGCGAAACGTTACGGGCTGAAAAAGCGTTGCTCGCCCGAATCACTTCGTAAAACGTCGCAGGCAGGCAGGTGCGAGGGAATGAATATACCTATTCAGGCACCGGTTCCCGATGAGGTGGTTTCTTAAAGATATCTTACTCGACATATTCTTAAAAACGATATCCTGACTTCGACCGATCAAACACAAATCCCTGCGCCTCCGCTAAAAGCTTTGGCGACACGCGGTCCCCTCGGCACGGTCGTTCGTAAACGACGTGCCTCGAAGACTCGGTACTCTTTTCGAAAGGGAGATATCGATTACAGTACAAGCGAAAAAAGAACGTTCTCTCCCCTTATCCTAAGGGGAGGACAGGAGGGGTTGGAATATGAAGGATGCTTATAAAGAGGCACTGGTTCCCGATGAGGTGGTTTCTTAGTATCTATCTCAAATCTCATGTCGAGCTGAAATCCGTAAATTTCGTTAGAGCGCCACCCAGAGGCTGGTCACCCTCTGGGTGAAAAACACTGAAAATCTTCGAGGGCTACTAACTAACCCGAGGAGTTTTGAATGGTTTGTCCGCCCGCGACGATCGCTTAGCGAGACGGTCGGGGTAGCCGAAATTTTCGGATTTCAGCCGGCAAACGGATTTTTCGGCTTATTATCGCGGTGAGATTTGAGATAGATACTAAAAAACTGGATGCCATACCTTCGCGGACTTGGCTCGGTTGACAACGCGTACGGTGGTCTTGAACGGAGTATGAAGTCAGTCGTTTTTCGGAAGGTCTCCGACGACTTTTTCAGTCTCCCCCGTTTCCTGATTTATTTCGGCATCCGATGAAGCAATGGCCTGATTCGTCAAAACATCCGGTATGGGAACAATCGGCGAATCAGCATCCCCCTTTTTCGGCTCAGCTTCGGCAGTCGACTTCACCACTTCTCCCTTTATATCCTCATAAAACTTTGCGGTACTGACCTGTATATAGGGTACCAGCCACAGAAGACCGATACCCGCCGTAAAGATTGCCAAAATCCCCCACCCGATGAAGCGCAATAAGAGGCACGCGTATTTCCCCTTGTTTCCGTTCATCAGCTCCTTACTCCTCCTGAGCGCGTCCGATGCGCTTATCGACGGATTGTCGGCGATTACGTAGTAGGTCATCGCATAGGAAAATGCAGCGATGATGCCAGGGATAATCAAAAGTAGCAACCACAGTAAGATGAATATGGTCATCAATACATGGGCGACAAGATATGTCGCGTATACCTTGAACCCGTCGAAAAGTTGCTCGAACTTCGCCTCCTGATTTCGCGCCAAGGAAAGCGAGAACAATGCCAATCCACCCGCAAGCGGACCTGCAAAGAGTATGGAGATGATCGGGCCGACATTCTTGACACTCTGTGGCACGCTGAGGAGAACGCAATAGACGACGGTCACCGCGATGGCCAATCCCCACTTTCCCTTGAGCGACTCCCGGGCGCCGCGCATCAACTCCACGTTTGAAGTCTGCATATGGTTATATCGACTGATTACGAACGGGTTCCCAAACCCGCTCACTGGCAGTGTACTCCGAACCTGAAAAAATGAAAACACCGCGTTATAGATAACAATTAATGTCACCCAACCTGTACGGATAGATAACAATTCGGGTACCATAGTCGCCTATGACTATGAAAACCAGAAAAGAGGTGCTTCGGGCGCACCTGGAGGAATACCTCAAA